>Ga0081520_100066_pt1 | contig 92009 bp, 97 predicted proteins | sample HotLakmasection1_FD_70988 | JGI IMG/M metagenome (GOLD analysis project Ga0081520, IMG submission 70988) | Hypersaline microbial mat communities from Hot Lake, Washington, USA - Section #1 (SPADES assembly) (version 2) | ecosystem: Environmental > Aquatic > Non-marine Saline and Alkaline >... | reverse complement strand
GGATCTCCATCATGGCAACGGCCACAAAACCGATATGCCGGATACGTTTTTGCACGACCGATCCAAGCCATTCATCAACCGACTTGCCAACGGGGCGGGCCATACGTTTTGTAGAGTGCATTTAACAGCACTGCTACGCACCCTGCATTTGCCGCAGAGTGAGAAGATGTAGTAATCTCCGAACGCACATAACACCGAGCAAGCCGTAGGGTGCATGGAGGGCAAAGCCCGATATGCACCTTTCCACAATGTCCGGCGCGCCGGTGCATATCACCCGTGTCGGTGCCCGGGGTCCATGCACCCTGCCTGCGCTCATGCCCGCCCCCGGGCCCCAACCCCTATCCCCCTCCCCCGACCGCAGTGCGATACTCTCCCCATGTCTCGCACTGACATCATACGCTTCTATGCTGCGACGCCGGTCTGGTTCTGGCCGGTGCTCGCTTGGAATCTGTACTGGCTGCGGCGCTATCTGGACGCCCGCGCCGCCAGCGAGACCTTCCTTGTGCGCATTCATCTCGGCGCGCGCGGGCGGCTCCGTCTGGAGTGGCTGGCGCGGCCGGAGCGGGCGGCGCACTGGCCTCTATCCCACAGCGGGCCGCCGCGGCACGCGCTTTTCGATCTTGATCGCCTGTCGAAGCTCAGCGACGGTGCAAGCTTTGCGACGCGGCCATGCTCGCCCGTGCGGTGCGCGGCGACACGCTGGCCGCCCTCATGGGTGCGGCCGGCTTTGCGCCCCTGCCCCAGCCTGAGCCGGACTAGCCGGGCCTGTTTTTCCACAATCACGTATTTCGCCGGACTGTCCCCCTGACAGTGCGGGCAAGCCTGCTGGGCCGTCCCCTTCCCTCGCGCGGGCTTTCCGCCTATCTCCGCGGCCATGCCCGCGCGACCCGCCTATCTCGACACCGCCCGCCTAAAGACCTGCGCCCTGCCCGGCCCGCTCGCCCTCGATTCCGGGCAGGTGCTCGAACACGTTCAGGTCGCCTATGAGACCTGGGGGACGCTGAACGCCACGAAGGACAATGTGGTGCTTGTCTGCCATGCGCTGACGGGCGACCAGTTTCCCGCCGATGAGAACCCGGTGACACAGCGCCCGGCCTGGTGGCCGCGCCTGATCGGACCGGGAAAGCCGGTCGACACCGAGCGCTTCCACGTCATCGCGACGAACACGCTCGGCGGCTGCATGGGCTCCACAGGGCCGGCCTCGGATGGCCCGGACGGAAAGCCCTGGGGCACGAATTTCCCCGTCATCACCATTGCCGACATGGTGCGCGCACAGATCGGTTTCTGCGACGCCATGGGAATCGGCGCGCTGCACGCCGTGATTGGCGGCTCCATGGGCGGGATGCAGGTGCTCGAATGGGCGGTGCAGGCGCCGGGTCGTGTGAAGCTTGCCCTGCCCATTGCAACGGCGGCGCGTCATTCGGCCCAGAACATCGCCTTCTACGAGGTCGGACGCCAGGCCATCATGGCCGATCCGGACTGGTGCGATGGCCATTATCTCGCCAGTGGCAAGGCTCCGGCGCGCGGCCTCGCCATTGCGCGCATGGCGGCGCACATCACCTATCTCTCCGAAGCCTCGCTGAAGCGGAAATTCGACCGCGGCCTGCAGGACCGGGAGGCGCCAAGCTTCGGCTTCGATGCCGACTTCCAGGTCGAGAGTTACCTTCGCCATCAGGGCCGCAGCTTCACCGACCGGTTCGATGCCAACACCTATCTCTATGTCACCCGCGCCATGGACTATTTCGACATCGCCGCCCGCCATAATGGACGCCTCGCCGATGCCTTCACCGGCAATCCGGCGCGCTTCCTCACCGTCGCCTTCACCTCCGACTGGCACTACCCGCCCAATGAGACCCGCGCGATTGCCGAGGCGCTGATCGCTGCTGGCTGCGATGCGAGCCATCTTCAGGTCACCTCCGACAAGGGCCATGACGCCTTCCTCTTGGAGGAGCCGGCCTTCGAGGCGGCGGTAGCCGGTTTCATCGGCGGCGAGTTTTCATGAGCGTCCGGGCCGATCACCAGGCCATCGCCGCCCGGGTGCCGGAAGGCGCGCGCGTGCTCGATGTCGGCTGCGCCGATGGTGAGCTGATGGCGCTGATGAAGGCGGAGCGCCGGGCACGGGTGAGCGGGCTTGAAGTGTCGGAGGCGCTTGTCTCCCGCGCGCTCGCAAGGGGGCTCAGCGTCATTCAGGGCGACGCCGACACGGCGTTGGCAGCCTGGCCTGCGGATGCCTTCGATGTCGCGATCCTGTCAAAGACCATACAGGAAATGCGCGAGCCCGCCCATCTCCTCTCGCAACTCAGTCGCATCGCGCCGGAGATCATCCTGTCGTTTCGCAATTACGGCTACTGGCGGCGCAGGCTCTCCCTGCTCACCACCGGCCGCATGCCTTCGCCCTCAGGCGGGTCCTGGCATGAGGCTGCTGCGCTGCATCCCTGTACGGTGAGAGACATGGTGGCACTTGCGCAGACAGCAGGGCTCGGCGTCGTCGCCATGGCCGGAGTGCTTCCAGACCGGGAGGTCTTGTTCAGGAAGAACGGGCTGAAACGCCTCAACTGGCACGCGCCAGAGGCGATCCTGCATTTGCGGCGGGCGTGAGCCTTCAGCGATTGCCCCCCGGCACCCATTTCACGTCTCCGGCACCGTTTCCGTTCGCGGCCCGCGCGGCGACAAACAGCCAGTCCGACAGGCGGTTGGCATAATGGCGGGCAGCGCCCGAAACCTTTTCATGTTCGAGACTCGCAAGCTCCGCAATCAGGCGTTCGGCCCGGCGGGCAATCGTTCGCGCCAGATGCAGATGTGCGGCGAGGGCCGAACCGCCGGGCAGGATGAAGCTGTCTAGCGGCGGGATGTCGGCATTCATCGCGTCGATTTCCCGCTCCAGCCGTTCAACCTGCGCGGGCGTGACCCTCAGCGCCTCGAAGCCGAGCGGCTCCTCGCGCTCCGGTGTGGCGAGATCGGCTCCGAGGTCGAACAGATCATTCTGAACGCGCTTGATGGCGTCGGCCATCTCGCCATCGGCATGCAGCGCCGCGAGCCCAAGCGCGGCATTCGCCTCGTCGACCGTGCCATAGGCGGCCACGCGAAGGTCCCACTTCGCCACGCGCTCGCCCGTGGCAAGCCTGGTCAGGCCATCATCCCCGGTGCGGGTATAGATGCGATTCAGCTTCACCATCACCCGCCTCCAAGGCCCGGAATGCGGATCACGCCGGCGACGAAACCGAGCCCCACCAGCATGAGGATCGCAATTGCCTGCAAGAGGACCCGCAAACGCATCAACCGGTTCGACCGGGACACCCGTCCCTCATCGGTGCGGGCGAGATTGACGACGCCCATCACCAGAATCACGAAAACGCCCGCAAGCGCGAGATAGAAGCCGATTTGCAGCACCTGTTGCATGGCGCTCTCCCTGAAGTTTCCTGTCCCCTTGTGATCATGTCAGGCGGGCGGCGGCAAGCGGCAGGCAATGCGGCGCTTCGACTTGCCGGTCGTAGCGACCCGTCAGGACAATGGCCAGACCCGGGTGAAACCGGCATCGCAGACGGCTCGTCCATTGGTGCGGTCGAGCAGATAGGGTGAGCCATATCGGAGCCGAAGCCAGGCCAGCAGGCCCGCACTGTCATTGCCGCCATGGCAGCTCGGCATAACCGACGACGTAGCCACCACGCTCCGGGTTCAAGCATCAGGCTCACCACCTCATGGCTGTCCGGCTCCAGGCGGGCGAGGTGTCCAGGCTGTCCGTGCGCGCCGCGAACGAGGCGCAGTTCTGCCGGTCCCTGGTGAAGCCGCAGCGGCAGAATGAGCGAGGCAACCTCGTGACCCTGGAACCGATGCACCTGCGGATCAGCCGCGAAAAAGCTGTTGGCTGAGGCACTCGGAACAATCACGCTCAACTCGTCGCCTAGAAAGTATACCTCCTCCGTTTGCAGGCATTCAGCGATCTCGGAGACGATGACGGCCGAATGGGCGAGTTCCTGTAGGGGCGCGGTCTGCTCATGTCCGTCGCTGCACCTGAACAGGATGCTCTCGCCGAGACCCGCACCGTCGATTGCCAGCCGCGCACTCATGCGCGCCATCAGCTGGCTCACCCCGCCCACCGCGCGTTCGATCGCATCGGCCGGGACAAGTCCGCGCCACACCTTGTAGCCCCGCCCATCACGGCGCCATTCCTCATCGCAGCCGGCAAGCGGGTCGCGGCCTGACACTTCGCTCATGGGAGCCCCCGCTCCTGAGTTTCACCCTGCCGACACGCGGCCGATTGCCCAAGGTGCATGATTCATGATTTTCATAGACTTACGCGAACAAAACCTAAACCCCAACACCGAATTCTCAATCACCTGTTGAAAGCCGCCGGGCCATGCGCGAAACCCGTTCCAACAAGCCAGAAAGGTCCTGCCGCCATGCGTCTCGATGCCTACAAGGTCCAGCCCTTCACGCCGGAAATGGTCCCCGGAGCGGTCCGGCGCGACTGGATGGACGATGTTCACGGTCGTCACCCCTATCGCTGCCTGCCGCTGAACATGGCGAACACGACAGGCTGGGAGCTGAGGCTCGCCTATGGGTTTGACGTTGAATGGAACGGGGGAAATGCCGCCAGGGACCTCGTGCTCGAACCGCACGAGCCCGACGCGCCAATGGAGCATGTCGCGAGTTCGCATTTCTGCTATGGCATCCTGACCTTCCACACCGGCTACCTGTTTCGCACCCCACCCGGCTGGCACATGTGGGCGATGGGCTGCCCGAACCATGTGAAGGACAAGATCCAGCCGTTGAACGGGCTGATCGAGACCGACTGGCTACCCTATCCCTTCACCATGAACTGGAAGTTCACGAGTCCCGGTCGCGTGACCTTTTCCAAGGGCGAGTCCTTCTGCTTCGTCACCATGGTGCGCTCGAAGATTCTCGAGGACATCACGCCGAAGATGCGTGTCATCGAGGACAATCCCGAACTGATGGACGAATACGAGCAGTGGAAGGCGGCGCGCTCCTCCTTCAACCAATCCATCGAGGCAGGCGATCCCGCGGCGCTGAAGGAAGCCTGGCAGCGCTATTACATGCGCGGGCTGAAGCCTGACGGCTCGAAAGCGCCGAAAGGCTTCACCAACAAGCGCCGGCTGAAATCACCGGAAAAGGGCTGAACAGAGCCCCCTATCAGTCGTCCTCGTCGAAACCGTTCGCAATGAGACTGGAGGCAGCTGTCACGCAGGCCTCAGCATCCTCGCCGACCGCTTCGAGTTCGATCTCTGCCCCCTTGCCGGCGCCGAGCATCAGCAGGTCCATGATCGAGCGGGCGTTCGCCGCCTCGCCCTCATGATGAACGATCAGGCGCGAGGAGAAGCCGCAGGCAATTTTCTGGAGCTTGGCTGAGGCGCGGGCATGCAGCCCCTTGCGATTGACGATCTTGATGCTGCGGCGGGCGATTACCTCAGTGTGTCTTTCCGGTTGGTCACCCTGCATCGAGCGTTGCCTTCAATACTCAATCATTCTTCTGTAGCAATTCCGACGCCACGGAAATGTACTTCCGCCCAGCATCGCGGGCGGAAGCGACGGCTTCGTCGAGCTTCATATCGGCGCGCACCTCGGCGAGCTTGATCAGCATGGGCAAATTGACGCCTGCGATCACCTCGATCCTGCCTTTTGAGAGGACGGAGATGGCGAGATTGGAAGGCGTTCCGCCGAACATGTCGGTCAGGATCACCGTGCCCGCACCAGTGTCGCAAGCCTTGGCGGCCTCGAGAATATCGGCGCGCCGGGCTTCCATGTCGTCATCCGGCGCAATCGCAATGGCGCAGGTGCCCTCCATCGGGCCCACCACGTGTTCGGTGGCGGCGAGCAGCTCGCTGGAGAGATGCCCGTGGCTGACAACAACAATTCCGATCACGCCGCATCCTTCACGCATGACAAAACCATCAGGCCGACCAGCCTTGCGCGAAGCGTAAAGGGATTCAAGCCCTTATCGTCTGCAACTCACTTGCCGGCGGGTTCACCGGCGAAGAGATCACGGTATTCCGGCCTCACAAGATCACGAAACTGAGCCTGCGGCACGACGATTTCATAGGCGCCCTCGGCATAGGGGCCGATGATGTAGGGATCGACATGCACCTTCAGCCCGCCAAGGCGACCGGCCTCGGTCGATCCTGCAAGTCCCGGTTCGAGACTGCGGTAGAGCCCCTCACCCAGAACGCCATCAATACTTTCAGCGGCCTCCGCCTCGCTCATGAAATCGCCGACGCGTTCCATGCGCGCCGCCAGAAGGCGCTCGCGCACCAGTTCCGACAGCTTCTCTTCTGCCCCGTCGGGATCGCTGAAGAAGTCCCGCGACGAAAGGGTCTCCCCGCCCTTGCGATAGATGCGGGTTTCGGAAAAGGCATTGGGATGGGCTCCGCCGGAATTCATGTAGATCGTGATCTCGACGGCACCGATATCACCGGCCTCGGCGACGAGTTCCCAGTCGAGGCCAAGCGCCCAGGGCCGGAAGAAATCATTGTCCTGCCGTGCCTTTTCCGCAGAGGCTTCGCTCGCAAAGGAAAGCGCTTCCCTGACGCCCTCATCAGCGAGCATCTTTGCGACGCCCGGATCAAAGACGATCACGGCGGGATCGAGATTGAAGTCGAATTCGACCGCCTCATTGTCAGGAAGGTCAATGGTGATGGCGGCTGTATCGGTCGCTGTGCTCGGCAGGACATCGGTCACGGGCGGCGGTGCCGTTTCGGTGACACCGTTTCCGGCACTGTCGGCCCCATCCTCGCGCACCGTGTCGGAAGCGTCTGAAGTGTCGGCCGGCTGATCGCCCGGACCACAGGCAACGACACCAAGACAGAGCGCGGCCATTGCGGCGCAGCGGAACAGATGGGACATGACGGGCCTCTCTTGTGCCGTGTTCTTTCGGGCAATCTACATGCTCAGGAGTTCAGGGTCTCCCCCCTGTGCCGTGATGTTGTTGGTTACCACTCTCTCGACGGCAAATCTTGACATATAATGAGGCCCGCCCGCCTTCGGTCCTGTACCTGAAAGACCTTCGCCACCAAAGGGCTGGACGCCCACCACCGCGCCGGTCATGGAACGATTGATATAGGTATTGCCGACGGGCACCGCCTTTCGCACCTCCTCCGCAAAGGAGGCCAGCCGAGAATGCACGCCGAGCGTGAGCCCGTAGCCCTTTCCCCGCAGGCTTGCCCCGACGGTCCCGATATCATCGGGATCATAGCGCATGACGTGCAGTATTGGCCCGAACTTCTCCTCGCTGATGAGGTCGAGCCGATCGATCTCCACCAGCGCCAAGCCGAAACCGTAACCCTCTTCGCCGATCTGGCCGGCAGAGACCTGTTTCAGGAGCCTCGCCCCCGGCCGTGCGGTCAGCTCCTTCAGATGCGTATCCAGCATGTCCCGCGCACCGGCTTCGATGACCGGGCCGATATCGGTCTCCGGGAGCGCCGGATCGCCGAGCTTCAGCTCGTCCATCGCGCCTTTCAATGTCTCGATCAGGAGGTCTGCGGTGTCCTCCGGCAGGAAGGCGATGCGCAGCGCCGAACAGCGCTGGCCGGCCGAGCCGAAGGCGGAGTGGATGATGTCATCGACCACCTGTTCCTTCAGCGCGGTGGTGTCGACGAACATGGCATTCAGGCCGCCCGTCTCCGCGATCAGCGGGATGATGGGACCTTCGCGTCCGGCCAGCGACCGGTTGATCAGCCGGGCGGTCGCCGTGCCGCCGGTGAAGGCCACGCCTGAGACCCGCGGATCGGCGACGAGCTTCGCGCCCACTGTCTCGCCCGGACCGGGCAGGAGGTGGAGAGCATCCTTCGGAAGTCCCGCAGCGTGGAAGAGCTTCACCGCTTCGAAGGCGATGATCGGGCTCTGCTCGGCGGGTTTCGCCACCACGCAGTTTCCCGCGCCGAGCGCAGCGGCGAGCTGGCCGGTGAAGATCGCCAGCGGGAAGTTCCACGGGCTGATGCAGCAGAAGACGCCGCGCCCGTGCAGCGAGATGTGGTTGGTTTCGCCGGACGGTCCCGGAAGGCGTTCCGGCGCGGCGAATTTCGTCTCCGCCTGCACCGCATAAAAGCGCAGGAAATCCACGGCCTCGCGCGCTTCCGCGACGCCGTCGGCCAGTGTCTTGCCGGTCTCGCGCGCCATCAGGGCGATCAGGCGGTGGGAGTGGCTTTCCAGCGCATCGGCCATGGCGCGGAGATGCCCGGCCCGCTTCTCGCCACCGCGCGCGTCCCATTCCGGCTGGAAGGCTGTCGCCGCATCGAGGGCGGCGTCGATGTCGGCCGCGCTCGCCGGGCGGGCCGTGCCGAACACGGTCGATGTCTCATGAGGAACGCGGATTTCGTCCCCGCCGCCGGTGATCGCCTTGCCGGAAATGACCGGACCGGCGGCAATCGCCTTCTCCTTCCGCATCGAGGCAACGGCTTTCGCGATGAGCTCGCGCTCGGTCTGGCGGGTGAGGTCCAGGCCTGCGGAGTTCACCCGCCCAGCCCCGTAAAGCAGCGGCGGGCGCGGAATGCGGGCATGGCGCTTCGGCCCGGCTTCGAGCTTCGCCATGGGGTCATCGACCACCGCCTCCACCGGGACGTCAGGATCGAGGAAGGAGTGCACGAAACTCGTATTCGCGCCGTTTTCGAGGAGGCGACGCACCAGATAAGGCAGGAGGTCCTCATGCTGGCCGACCGGCGCATAGACCCTCACCTTCGAGCCCGCCTCAGCCGCCGCATAGAGCGGTTCGCCCATGCCGTGCAGGCGCTGGAACTCGAAGGCGCGCACGCCATCGCGCTCGGCCATGTGTTCGATGGCGGCCAGCGTATGGGCGTTGTGGGTCGCAAATTGCGGGTAGATGAGCGGCGAGGCCTTCAGCATGGCTTCGGCGCAGGCGAGATAGCTGAGATCGGTTGCCGCCTTGGTCGTGAAGACGGGGAAGTCCTCATGACCCTCGACTTGCGCATGCTTGATCTCGCTGTCCCAGTAGGCCCCCTTGACCAACCGCACCATCAGCCGCCGGCCGGAGCTTTCAGCCAGCGCCGCCAGATTGGCGATCACGCTGAGGCCGCGTTTCTGATAGGCCTGTACCGCAAGGCCGAGACCGGTCCAGTCTCCGAGGGAGGGCTCCCTGGCGAGCCGGTCGAGCAGTTTCAGCGAGATGACCAGCCGGTCGGCTTCCTCCGCATCGAGGCAGAGATTGATGCCAGCGCTTGCGGCCTGTTCGGCGAGTGTCCGCAGACGGGGAAAAAGCTCCTCCATGACGCGCGCTTCATTCACCGCCTCATAGCGCGGATGCAGGGCGGAAAGCTTGACCGACACGCCATTGGCTTCTTCCGGCACCGTGCCGTCGCTCCGGTCGTCTCCAACCGCTGCGATGGCATTGCTATAAGATTCAAAATAGCGCTCGGCATCGGTCATGGTCCTGGCACCTTCGCCCAGCATGTCGAAGGAGAAATGTGCTGCGTCCCCGGCCTTGACCATCCTCCGACCGCGCTTCAGCGCGGCTTCCACCGTGCGCCCGAGGACGAACTGCTCGCCCATGATCCGCATGGCCTGCATCATCGCAGCGCGGATGACGGGTTCGCCGCTTTCGCGCACGAGACCCTGGACGAAGCTGCCTGGTCCCTTGAGCGCGGCTCTGGCCGGTCCGAGTACCCGGCCGGTGAGCATCAGCCCCCAGGTCGAGGCGTTCACCAGCCAGCTGTCGGACTGGCCCATATGGGACTTCCAGTCGCCTGACCGGATCTTCTCCGCAATCAGATCATCGCGGGTCTCGGCGTCGGGCACCCTGAGCAGCGCTTCGGCGAGGCACATGAGCGACAGGCCTTCCTGGTTCGACAGGCCGAACTCCTCGAGAAAGCTCTCCACCATGCCTCTGGAGCGGGCCTCGGACCGCGCCCGTGAGACCATCTCCCGGCCCCGGCGGACCGCCGCCGCCCGGCCGGTCTCGCCCAGCGGACTTCCGGCGAGCAGATCGCTCACCATCTGTTCCTCATCGGCAAATTTTTGCCCGTCGAGCGCGTCCCAGTCGATTTGTGATTGGGTTATCGGGTGGGTCAGCGTGTCGGCCATGCGTGAAACTCCTGTCTTCAGGGGAGTATCTGCCGCACGCCTCAACTCTTCAAGCCCGGTGCATTGCCATTGCGAGCAGGCCTCGCCATGTTCTGCCTCGACAGCTCAGCCCAAGCGCCGAAGGACGCCGCAAAACGCATGCGCATCATGCTCGTGACCGATGCCTGGGACCCGCAGGTGAACGGCGTCGTTCGCACGCTGAAACGGGTGATCGAGGAGTGCGAGGCGATGGGGCATGAGTTCCATCTTGTCAGCCCGGCCGACGGTTTCCGCACCTTCCCCCTGCCGACCTATTCCGAGATCCGCCTCGCGGTCGGTGCGAAGAAAAGGATCGAGAAGCGCTTTCATGAATTCGAGCCCGAAGCCGTCCACATCGCCACCGAAGGCACGCTCGGCTGGGCCATGCGGGCGATCTGCCTGAAGCACAAGTTTCCCTATTCCTCCTCCTATCACACCCGCTTTCCGGAATATGTGAATGCCCGGTTCCCGGTGCCCCTGTCCTGGGGCTACAGTTTCGTGCGCAGCTTCCACAAGTATTCCGGAAAGGTGATGGTGGCGACGCCCTCCATGCGCGAGGAGCTTGAGGCGCGGCGCTTTGGAAATGTTGTGAGCTGGTCGCGGGGTGTCGACACCGAGCTTTTCCACCCCTCCAAACGGCGCGAGGATCGCGGGCCTTTCAAGGGCCTGGCGCAGCCGATCTTCCTGAATGTCGGCCGGGTGGCCGTTGAAAAGAACATCGAGGCCTTTGCCGAGCTCGACCTGCCGGGCTCGATCGTGGTGGTTGGCGACGGACCGCAGCTTGAGGAGCTGAAGAAGAAATACCCCCATGTCCACTTCCTCGGTGCGAAATTCAGCGAGGAACTGGCGGAATGCTTCGCCAATGCCGATGTCTTCTGCTTTCCGAGCCTTACCGATACGTTCGGCCTCGTCATTCTCGAAGCGATGGCGACGGGCACGCCGGTCGCCGCCTTCAATGCGCCCGGACCGAAGGACATCATACCGGGGTCAGATGCCGGCGTGATCTCTGACAATCTCAGGCAGGCCTGCTTTGATGCCCTGGAATGCTCGCGCGAGACCACCCGAGAATATGCCGAGGGCTATAGCTGGCGGGCCTGCGCGGAAGCCTTCATCACCAATCTCGACCCCCTGCCCGTGCCGCAGCGCAAGCGCTTCTGGCGTCGCATCCGCCTGCGCCGGAGGCATAACACGCCGGAATGGCTGATCGACCGGCGCAAGGAAGAAGAAGAACTGGACCGGCTGGAAAAGCTCGAAGCGGAGAAGTCGAAACAGAGCGGGGGCTGAGCCGCGTTTCGGCCATGAGGACGCGCCGCCTGAATCCGGAAACCAGGACGTCAGAGCAGGGTGATCATCGGTCGTGCCACTTTCGGGGGCGTCAGGGGTGGTGGGCGGGAGCGGCTGGCGTTCAGAATGCCCTGCCCCATCGCCGCATAGAGCGCGGAAGGCTCGACGCCCCAGCGGTTTGTCACGCCGGATCTGTGCCTCGGCGGCAGCATCACACCCGGCCTTGAACGTGCAAGATGCCAGGCGAGCCGCCTGGCGCGGGCCTCTTGTGCCTCGGCGATCATGCGCAGCTTGGCGAGGCGCTCGAGCAGCGGCCGGGCGGGCACAGGCGCCGAGAGACCCGAAGAGTTCCCATTACAGCGATCAGACCAGCAATCAGAAACTGCGAGCTCAGGCATGTCGCCCACCAGCTCGCGCGGAAAGATGCGGGAGGTGAAACCGCGCTTGCGGGGCTTTCTTTCCTTCGGGCGACGCTCGGGCCGCTCGACATGTTGGAGCGTCGGCTCAATGGCGAGCGCCATCAGGACGAGCAGCCGCGCCAGAAACGCCTCCACCACGCGCAGCCCGGAGCGCAAGCGCGCCGCCACCGCTTCGGTGATGAGATCGGGAAACAGAGACAGCCCCTCGCGCGAGAGCAGACGCGAGGTCAACCGCGCGGCCTCAAGGCGCAAAGCTGCAAATGTCTCCAGGGCCGCATCCATGGAGGGGATTATGGATCAGGTCTGAGGGGTGGGGGATGGTCCAGCGCCTATCCCATCGCTTCGTCGCGCTCGACCGCGAAGCCCTTTGGAGAACCCGGTCCAAGACTGTTCCTCCTGCACGAAGCTGACAGGTCAGGAGCTGGGCCCTCAGACGGGCTGACGCCCGTCGAGGGTGACGGGTGGAGAATGCGGTCTCTCATTTTCGTCACCCGGATAACCTGACGGCCATCGGGGGTCACGAAACCATAAGCTCAAGCGTCCAGTTCCACATCCCAGTAGAGATAGTCCATCCAGGTCTCGTGGAGGTGGTTGGGCGGGAAGCGGCGGCCGATTTCCTGCAGCTGGTAGTTGGATGGCCGGCCGGGCTTGCGGGCCGGGAACATCTTAGCGTCCTTCGGCATGCGTCCACCCTTTCTGAGATTGCAGGGCGAGCAGGCCGCGACGATATTGTCCCAGCTGGTGCGCCCGCCGCGCGAGCGGGGGATGACATGGTCGAAGGTCAGGTCTTCCGGCGTGCCGCAATAGGCGCATTTGAACCCGTCGCGCAGGAACACGTTGAAGCGCGTGAAGGCCGGCGGGCGGTCCTGATTGATGAACTCCTTCAGAGAGATCACTGAAGGCAGGCGCATCTCGAAGCTGACGGAGCGCACCACATGCTCATACTCGGCGACAACCTCGACACGGTCCAGGAAGACCGCCTTGACCACTTCCTGCCAGGGCCAGATCGACAGGGGGTAGTAGCTGAGCGGCCGGAAATCGGCATTCAGGACCAGGGCGGGCCATCCGGCGAGAGGTTTCTTCAGAATCTCAGCCATGCGCCCCTCCGATCACATCCTTTGGGTAAGATGGACCGGCCACGCCCTGACGCGGCGTGTGGATCTCGTATTATGCAAGGTGGGATGCGTGAAAACGCGTCTCCTCAGATCGAATTCCGGTCTTCTAATTGGCGGTTTATCCGATTCCCTGCAACAGCTTTATGACACTTCGCGTGAGGAGTGTGTCCGGAATGTCTCAGGCTCTGGGCGCACCTGTGCGGCGAACTGTCCGTACCCGAACTTCTCCGCGCAACCGCCCCGTTTCAGCCGCTTTCGGAACCGAAGCTGACAGGCATGAAACGAATCAGCTTCCCCCTCATTGCCCTCGCCCTGGCTGTGGGCCTCTTCATGATTGCTGCCGGAGACGTCGGCACGCCGGAGCGTGCGCGCGAGACGGCTTCTGCGCCACCGGCGGCGCGCATGGCCGTGACGCCGGGCAATGCGCTCGACGAGATCACCCGCGCAGAAGGCGCGCAGGGCCTCGCCACCGCCGCGTTCCAGACCGCCGATGGCCGCACCGTTCTGCTCGACCGCTCAGGTCCTGTGGCGACGCTGCTCTTTGCCGATACGGGCGAGGCGCTCGTGCTCGACCAGCTTTATGGCAACGGGACTGACCTCCTGCTCGCCAATCCCGAGAATGGCAGCGTGGTGGTGCGCCTGACCGGCCGGGGCAATGCCATTCTCTATGATGACGACCAGGCGCTCGGCCGTCCGCTCGAACCGGTTGAGCGCCCCCTGCGCCTGTCGGTCGATGAGCATGTGGACGAAGATCGGGGCTAGCCTGCCAGCGCCCTTCCGCGAGAGCCCTTACGGATGGTGAGCAGGATGGCGAGTCCCGCACCGAGAAGGATCCAGATCGCGGTCATGCCGACGCGCTGGCTGCCCGAGAACGCAGTCAAGACCGCGACGAGGCCCGGCCCCATCCAGACCGTGATCGTTCCGGCAATCTGGTACAGCCCGAAAAACTCCCCGATCCGCTGCTCGGGTGCCAACTGCAGCATGAGCACGCGCGATGAGGTGATGATCGCACCGACGAGCAGTGCGGCGGGCACGATGAGCGCCATGTAGACCTTGTCGGCGAGGCTCGCATAGAGCGCCTCGGGGTTGGCCGGCGCGGGCACCGGGACGAGGCCGAAGACGAGGCTGTCCGGGGTGATGGAGAACAGCAGGATGAGCAGCACGAGCAGGCTCGACAGCTCCGCGATCACGGCGCGGCGCGCGCCGAGCCAGCTGTCGAGAAAGCCGCCCATCAGCGCGCCGACCCCGGCGATGATCGATGTGGCGAGGCCCATGACGAGCACTTCGGTTTCGCTGAACAGGAGATAGCCGCTGACATAGACCGCACCGATGGTCAGCAGCGCCGCCATGCCGTCGGCATAGATCAGACGTGCCAGAAGGAAGCGCGAGGCGTCGGGTGTCTCGCGGGCGAGTCGGCGCAGATAGCTGTTGATGCCCTTGAGCCGGGTCGTGAACCGGCCGCGCCTGGAGGTGCCGTCGGGTTCCCCGAACAGGATCATGCCCATCGCCCCGCGCCAGCTGCCCTTCCTGTCCGGGACCTCCGGCACGAGGACGAAGAACGGCCAGACCAGCACCAGCATCCAGACCGCCACGGCCGGGCCGACAATACGGATGTGCTCAAAGGCACCCGGGTCGAGACCAAAAGGCGCAGCGCCCTCCCGCGCGGGAAGGATCACCAGAAACAGCATCAGGACAAGCGCGATCACGGCGCCGAAATTGCCGAGCCCGATGCCGAGACCTGACACCATGGGCAGGGCCTTCGGACGTCCCGCCATGGGCAGGATGGCATTGTGCATCACTTCCGCGATCGTGTAGCTGACATAGCCGATGATGAGCAGCGTCATTCCGAGGGCGAGCCCGCCCCCGCCAGGCGTCACGAACCAGAGACACGCCGCACTCGCCGCCAGAACGCCCAGCGCAAGCGCGGTCAGCGGCTTGATCCGCGCGCCCATATCGGCCGACTGGCCAAGCAGCGGCACGAGCATGGCGCAGACCAGTCCCGCAATCGCGATGGTGACCGAGGCTGTGATCTGGCCGGTCACCCCGCCGCCGGCCACCGCGCCGGCGAGATAGGGCGAGAAGACATAGATGACGATGAGGTTGTAATAGGGATTGCGGGCGAATTCGAAGATCGCCCAGCCGAGCGCCTTCGGCCCGAACACCCCGCCAGTGGTTGCCATGTTTTCCGAAACCGGCGGCGGTACGCCCATGCCTCATGCCTCCCTTGCGCGCGCGCCCCGCGCGCCGGGGACTGTCACGCCTGAGAGGCTAGGCCGGTCGGCGGGAGAAGGAAAGCCGCACTGTTGTTTGCCCCAGCGTCAGGTCTGTTCGAGCAGGCGCGCGCGCAGGGCCTCGCGCTTGGCCGCGTCGACGCCCAGCACATCGGTGAGATAGGCGTTGAGGCCACCGGCCTGTTCCTCGATGGTGGCGAAGGCTTCCGACAGATAGACCTCGCGCACGCCAAGGAAGGGGCGGTAGACCTCGACAGAGTGGTTGCGCCCGGCCTGTTCATTGAACCATGCTGCCGCCCTGGGCAGGTGCTCCTCAAGCTGCACCGCCTCATTGGTCAGCAGATAGTCGGCGCGGATGTCCGCGTCGCTGACACCGAGCACCGATTTGGTGAAGGCCGAGAGAAGCCCGGTGCGGTCCTTGCCGGCGGCACAGTTCACAAGTGCGGCCTCCTCGCCTTCCAGCCCGGCGAGCCGGTCGAACCAGCCGGAAAAGAGCTCGATATGGTGGGGCTTGAATGGCGCTGTGCGGTAATATTCGGTCATGTGCGCTTCAGCGGCTTCGGGGTCGGAGCGCTCGATGGTCTGGACGAATTCCACATGCGGGCTCGTCATTTCCCGCCCGCCTTCCGACGTGATCAACTCCGGCGCGTTCCAGCGATGCGGCTGGCGCTCACGCTCGTCGGGGCGGCGCAGATCGACCTGCATTCGAATGCGGAGCCCGTCAATTTCGGCGATCTCGTCTTCCCTGGCCTCGGCGAAATGGCCGGATCGATAAAGCAGCCCCGGCTTCACACGCAGGCCATCGCTTGTGGTGTAACCGCCGAAATCGCGAAAGTTTCGGACGGATCTGAAGGGTTTGACGCGGGTTTTCATGGAGTGTCCTGTTTCACGATTTGCAATTGAAGTCCCTCCAGCTGCGCAGCTTTGCGGGCCAATCGAAGGTCGGCTGTGATGAGAGGCGCGTAGAGTTTCCTCGCCGCGGCGATGTACAGGCAATCGTAGACCGCGTGGTCAAGCCTGCGGCTCAGTCTTACGGCTTCCAAGGCGAGTTCCTCGTCATTCATGAAGATTGTCCTGTCGATGAGCCGACGAAGGGCTTCCTCGAGGCCGTCCTGGCTCAGCGCTTCGGTTTCCCGATATCGCCGCAGCCCGTTTGACAGTTCCGCCGCGAGCAGTCGCGGCGCATGAACGGCAATACCGCGCAGCGCCGCCTCGCTTGCCTCCGCCAACGGGTGATCGACAGCAAGCGATATCAGAACCGATGCGTCAACAACGGCCTTGATCATTGTCGCGGTCTTCCCGGATGAGCTCGGTCGGATCGAGCGTTGCTGGCTTTGGGGCCGACGCCCTCAACCGTCTCATCGCATCGAAGAACTCCGCCTCATCGCGACTTGCCACCTCGGCCAGTATCTCCCGCACCAATTGTTCAAGCGACTTGCTCTCACGCGCCGCGCGCCGTTTCAGCGCTTCGGCGGTGCGGTCATCGAGATTTCTGACGAGAATCTGGGCCATGCGTGATTGATAGCACAGTGCTATCACGACGTCATTACCGGAAGGGCGGCTCGTCAAAGGCGCGCAGCTTGCGTGAATGCAGTTTTGCACCGCCATCCTTGGCGAGGCGTTCCAGCGTCTCGATGCCGATGCGGATGTGTTCGCCAATGGCGCGCTCATAGAAATGGTTCGCAGCGCCGGGCAGCTTGATCTCGCCATGCAGCGGCTTGTCGGAGACGCAGAGAAGCACGCCATAAGGCACGCGCAGGCGGTAGCCATTGGCGGCAATTGTGGCGCTTTCCATGTCGATGGCGACGGCACGGGACTGGTTGAAGCGCCGCGCGCTGTCTGAGAAGCGCAGCTCCCAGTTGCGGTCGTCGGTTGTTACTACGGTGCCCGTGCGCAGGCGCTTTTTCAGCGCGTCTCCGGTCTCGCCGGTCACGCTCTCGGCGGCCTGTTGAAGGGCGACCTGGATCTCGGCGATGGGCGGGATGGGAATGTCGGGCGGCAGCACACCGTCCAGCACATGATCGTCGCGCAGATAGGCATGGGCGAGCACATAATCGCCGATCTCCTGCGAGTGGCGAAGCCCGCCGCAATGGCCGACCATGATCCAGCATTGCGGACGCAGAACGGCGAGGTGGTCAGTGATCGTCTTCGCATTGGAGGGCCCGACACCGATATTGACGAGCGTGATACCGGGACCATCCGAGCGCATCAGGTGATAGGCCGGCATCTGGAAGCGCCGCCAGGGCGCACCGGCAATCTTCGCCATGGGATCGCTGGTCTGTGCGTCAATCAGGATGTTTCCCGCGACCGACAGCCGGTCATAGGGGCCGTCATCCTGTATCCGTTCCACTGCCCAGGCCGTGAAGGCGTCGACATAGCGATGATAATTGGTGAACAGGACATAGGGCTGGACGTCATCAGCAGGCGTGCCCGTATAGTGCTGCAGGCGCTTCAGCGAATAGTCCGTGCGCGGACCATCGAACAGGGCGAGCGGCTTGTCACCGGCCTCGGGGAAGAATTCCCCGTCGGCGATCTCGTCCCCGATCTGCGCGAGATCGGGCGAGGGGAACCACCGGCCAAGCTCGGCCGGGGAGACGTCGGAAATCCGCTCCTTCGCGATTTCGTCCCAGACATAGGCGTAGGGGATTTCGCTCGTGGACCGCCTGACGCCGATGTCGACGCTGTAGCGCCGCATGAGCAGCGAGAGCTGGGCCCGCAAATAGGGCTCGAAGAAGTCCGGGCGGGTAAGCGTGGTGGAATATCGTCCGGCCTCGGAGAACTTGCCGAAAGCGGCCGAGAAGTGCGGCACCGCACCGTGCGGCACATATTCCACGATCAGTTCCGGATAACAGAACCGGCCCTGCGTCCGCGCCTCGGGGTCGGGTGGCGTGCCATCGCTCAGAAAGGCTTCGAGCGCGGCGCGCAAATCCCCAACGGCCTCGTCATACAGCCGTCTCAGTTCGGCGATGACCTCATCGACGCGGGCGTCGATCTCGGCCTTTGAGGCCTTCGGTGCAAGCATGTCCATCCACCTTCCCTGCCCTTCGCCTGAGGGCCGGTCAAGCAGGCTTCAGCGCCTTGTGACGGCGAATATTTCGAGCGTTTCACCCATTCGTAACGGTTCCAGCCCCTCCGGCACCTCACCGGCCAGCAGACGCGCCGCGAGCCCGTCCGGTCCGCGGCCGACATGCACGTCGAGCTCTGCCAGACCCGGGCAGACCAGCAAATAGTCTGCACCGGCGCTTCGCAGGGCATCGACCGCCGCATCAGGGTCCATGGCCCATGTCTCGGCGGCAAAGCCGATCGCCTGCACATTGCGGTGATAGGGCGCGATGAGGGCGCGGTGCGGGGTGTGGGTGATGACGGCGGCGCCGAGATCGATGGGTGAGAAGACCGTGCCGCCGGAAATTCCGGCAAGCTCGGCATAGGCGGCCTTTGACTGGCAGGTGCGCAGGGCAAGGCCAGGTGTGGCAAAGCCCGGTTCCCGGATTTCACCTGCCACGGAAGCCTCGGCGCGCGCGGCGAAGGCATTCGTTGAGATCATCCACCAGGATTTCGGCGAGAGCACGAGCATGATCGCGGCAAAGCCGATGAGCGGCAGGGGTCCGCGCACGGTGCGCCAGTGCCGGAGCGCCATCGCGCCTGCCAGCGCGATGGGCACCACGGCGAGCACCTGCGCGAAGATCATGGCGCGGACCTGCCAGACCGTCACGACCAGAGCGAGGGCGAGAATCAGCGCGAGCGCGCCGAGGCTCACCTCGCGGCGCTGCCAGACCAGCCAGCCAAGCGCGAACAGCGACATGAGCGGCGGGGCGAAATAAAAGATCGCGACGGCGGGAACCTGATCGAATTTCGACGCCAGCGAACGGGCTTCGGAGACGAGCGAGAGCCAGGCCGTGCGCGCGGTGTCGCCGACACCGGCATAGGGATCAGCAATGCAGTCCCGGGCGAGCAGGGTGGCAAGCGCAATCACCACACCGCCGATCACACCAGCGGTGATCATGCGCCTCGGCAGCGTGTCCAGCCGGTAGCCCGCAACACCGAGCACGGTGAAGCCAGCGCCCACAGCGAGGAAAGCACGCATATGCGCCCAGCCATACGCGTCGCAGACTGCCCTCGCGCCGGACCATCCCGGCGCGTCGAGTGCGGCGAAGATGAGGGCTCCCAAACCAAGCGACAGGCCGAAGGCAAAGGTCTCGCGGTCGCGCTCGCCGGTCAGCCAGAAGAGCCCCGCCGCGCCGATCAGGCCGACAGCCATGGGCAGGGCCTCAAGCGCCACCGACACGAGCGCCACGGTGAGCAGTCCCGCCAGGAACGATCCGGCGAGCGGCCGGGCCTGCCAGCCAAGCGCGGCAAAGGCCCAGACCGTGAGCACGGCATTGAAACCGTGATGGTCGATCCGGCCCGGCCAGAACTGGAAGATCGGCGCGAAAGTCGCGACGGTCGCGAGCGCGATCAACTGTCCCGTCAGACCGCCACCGTAGCGGCGCACGAGAAGAAGGAGACCCGAGACGAGCGCGACAAGCACCAGGCACGGCCAGGCGAGTGCGGCGAAAATCTCCGCATTGGCGGTGCCGACAAAGGGCGTTGCCATCATGATCAGGCTGGCGATGAAGATGTCGGGAATGCGCGACCAGTGCATGGCCCCGCCCTCCGGCGTGATGAAGCGCGACTGGTCGACATCGAACCAGCCCTGCCCGCCCAGCAGGTCGCGAACCTGTGACAGGCGCATCATGTCGTCGCTGTTGGAGAGGTTTCCCGCCAGCACGCTCGGGACATGCCCCGGCAGAAGCAGGCCATAGATCGCGAAGCCGCCGATGAGCCCGGTGAGCCAGACCGCCCAGCCGGTCTCTTTACTTGCCAACATTTCCGCCTCCGGCAACCGCGCCTTAACCGACACCGGGTCTACTGCCGAAAGATTGATAAAAAGCTTGGGAGTTCGGTGGATGCGGAAACTCGACGCTGTCCTTGATACCACTGGATCGGGTCCGGACTTCAGGCAGGTGCGAATCGCGGTGACCATCCCCTGCTACAATGAGGCAGCCACGATTGCGAAAGTGATCGGAGCGTTCCGCAAGTCCCTCCCGACCGCCGACATCTATGTCTTCGACAACAATTCCACCGACGGCACCGCCGAAATCGCGCGCGAACAGGGCGCGATCGTCCGGCGCGAGACGCGCCAGGGCAAGGGCCATGTGGTGCGTCGCATCTTCGCCGACGTGGAGGCCGACGTCTATGTGATGGCCGATGGTGACGGCACCTATGACGCCTCGGTCGCGCCGATCCTCGTGCGTCGGCTGCTCGATGACAATATCGACATGGTGGTCGGCACCCGCGACGGCGTCACGAAGGATGCCGGACGCCAGGGCCACGCCTTTGGCAACACGATCTTCAACCGGCTCTACCGCTTCCTTTTCGGGCGTGACTTCACTGACATCTTCTCGGGCTACCGCGTCTTTTCGCGCCGCTTTGTGAAGAGCTTTCCGGCGGTTTCCAGCGGCTTCGAGATCGAGACCGAAATGTCGGTGCATGCCAGCCAGCTCGCCATTCCGGTCATGGAAATCCCGACACGCTATGGCGAGCGGCCTGAAAACTCCGCCTCGAAACTGCGTACCTTCCGCGACGGTTTCCGCATTCTCGGCATGTTTGCCATGCTGGTGAAGGAAACCCGGCCGGCCTTCTTCTTCGGGGCCATTGGCAGCGCGTTCGCGCTCCTTGCCTTCCTGCTCTTCCTGCCGGTCTTCATCGATTATCTCGGCACCGGCGAGGTCGATCGTTTCCCGACGGCCTTTCTCTCCATGGGGCTCGTGCTGGTCGGCACGGTGAGCGCGGTGTGCGGGCTGATCCTGGATTCGCTCGCGCGCGCGCGGATCGAGCAGAAGCGCTCGGTTTTCCTGAGCTATCCGGCGCTGCAATGGCGGTGATGGACGTTCTGAAATCCCACGCGAAACAGCTGCGCTTTGCCATGGTGGGCGTGATCGGTTTCCTCACCGATGCCGGCAGCCTGTTGGCGTTGAACCAGGCCGGTCTCGACCCGTTCAGCGCGCGGGTGATCTCCATCGCGCTCGCCATGTTCACGACCTGGCGGCTGAACCGCACCATGACCTTTGGCGCGAGCGGGCGTTCGGAAGCGTCGGAGGGTGCGCGCTACGGGGCTGTGGCCCTTGCGGTGGCGGGCCTCAATTATGCGATCTATGCGGGGCTTCTCGTCGCCTTCCCGGCGCTCTGGCCGGTCATTGCGACCGCCATGGCGAGCGTGATCGCCATGGCGGCCAGCTATTTCGGCTATTCGCGGCTGGTCTTCCACAAGGGCTGACCGGTCTCTGAGTTTCCATGGCGGCGCTCAGCCGAATGGACGCGTCGCGCCGCTTATGGATCCTTGTTTTGAAGCGTTTCCCGGACGGCGAACCAGTTCCGACTTCCCCTGGAAACGCTTCAAGCGCCGGTCTTCCTTTCCGCCCCCGACCGTCGCTTTACGTCGTTGCTTCTCCGCGACTGTCCTTTCGCAAAGGATTCCGTTTGCTCCGAAGGTGCTTCAGGCCGGGCAGGTGCCACCGTTCTCAAGCGCCGCAATCGTTTCGCCAATCAAATCGCCGAGTTCATCAACACTCCCGGCGAGCACCTTGTCCTCCTCGCTCGCATCATCCGCTTCGCCGCGCATGCGGATGTTGTTGACGATGTCTTCGGTGTTGTTCTTGTCGGCGCCCATTGCGTCGGTCACGGCGAGTAGTGCGGCGCTGGCCTCTGCCTGGTCTGCCTCCGGAAGGGCGAGAATACGGCTCGACAGGCAATCGCAAAACGCTTCGAATTCGATACCGGCATCATCGACATATTGCGCCGGTCCCGGATCGGCTTCGATCTTCATGCAGGCGCGCTTGAGGCTCGCGTCTTCCCCGCCCTCTTCACCGGACTGACCACAGGCAACGAGCGTGACGGCCGCAAATGCGGCCGCCAGATATGTGATTTTCATGAAACTTCCCCTTCGCGGCTTCAGACCAGCTTAGTCGCTGCGGGAAGCCGTGTCATTACAGGGTGGCGAAAGAGTGCCCGGCCTATTGCAGCGCCGCGAGCTGCTTGTGCTTGTCAAAAGCCGTCCAGACGCCGTCATCGCCGTGCCAGCTGCCTTGCGTGGCGCCCTTCGAATACTCCGTCGCGCGGGCCTCGAAGAAATTGGCGTGCTCGACCCCGTTCAGGATTTCGGTCAGCCAGGGGATGGGATGCTCGGCAATGCCGTAGATCGGGTCGAGCTTGAGCTGGCCCATGCGCCAGTCGGCGATGTAGCGGATATAGGCCTTGATGTCGTCAGGCGTCATGCCCTCGACCTCTCCAGCCTCGAAGGCCAGATCAATGAATTTGTCCTCGAGCCTGACCACGGTCTGGCAGCAATCGGCAATGTCGTCCTTGACCGCCTTGGTCAGCGCGCCGGTCTCCTCGGCGAAAGTGTGGAAGAGCTTCATCATGCCTTCGCAGTGCAGGCTCTCGTCGCGCACCGACCAGGACACGATCTGGCCCATGCCCTTCATCTTGTTGAAGCGCGGGAAGTTCATCAGCATGGCGAAGGAGGCAAAGAGCTGCAGGCCCTCCGTGAAACCACCAAACACGGCCATGGAGGTCAGGATATCGCGCTCGGTCTCGCAGCCGAACTGGCCCAGATAGTCGTGCTTGGCCGCCATCTCCTCATATTCCATGAAGGCGGAGAACTCGGTCTCCGGCATGCCGATGGTCTCCAGCAGGAGCGCATAGGCGGCGATGTGGATGGTCTCCATGTTGGAGAAGGCCGAGAGCATCATGCGCACTTCAATCGGCTTGAAGAGCGGCATGTAGTTTTCCATGTAATTTGCGCCGACTTCCACATCGGATTGCGTGAAGAAGCGGAAGATCTGGGTGAGCAGGTTGCGCTCGCGGTCGGTGAGCTTCACCGCCCAGTCCTTGCAGTCCTCGCCGAGCGGCACCTCTTCCGGCATCCAGTGCACCTGCTGCTGGATCTTCCAGAAGTCATAGGCCCAGGGATAGCGGAATGGCTTGTACACATGAGAGGGCTTGAGCAGCCCCGATTCGGTCATTTCAAAGCCCGTCATTGCGCCTGTGTCGGCCATGTCCCTGTCTCCTCGCTCGGCAATCCCTGATACACCATATGATGTGTTTCATTCGACGGAAAACGCAAGACCTTGCGTCGCCCCTGCGTCAAAATTGATCTGTGAGGCGAGACTGAAACCCTTCATTAACCCTGAATCAATCCCTCATCGGCGCGCCAAGGCGGCGCGCGTTTGCCTTTTCAACAGGAGTGTGCGCATAAGTGCCGCCAAGTGCGTCATCCATGCGTAGCGAACGCCGACAGGGGTTCGATGGATGCGCCCAAAGCCGGAGCGAAAACGCGCTCCATCAGCCTTGCCGGCCGCTACTGGCCCGACACATCGGCAGCTTCTCTGCGCAGGCGCCCCCAGACACACCGAAACATCACCGCTGCGTTCGGGCGAATTGCACCCGTGCGCGCGAAGCCAATTGGACATGACAGACTTGACCACATTCAGAGACCTGAACCTCGCCGCCCCGCTTCTGCAGGTGCTCAACGAGGAAAACTACGACCAGCCGACCCCCATCCAGGCCGGCGCAATCCCGGAACTCATGGCCGGCCGCGACCTGATCGGCATCGCCCAGACCGGCACCGGAAAAACCGCGGCCTTCCTGCTGCCCATCCTGCACCGCCATGCCACGCAGGGGACAAGACTGCGCCCGGCAAAGAAGTCCGGCCGCGTCATCGTGCTCGCCCCGACGCGTGAACTCGCCGCACAGATCCATGACAGCGCGAAGACCTATGCCCGCCACATGCGCATCTTCATGGCGGTGATCACCGGCGGCGTGAAGCAGGGCCCACAGGTGCGCGCGATAGCGAGCGGCGTCGACCTGCTGATCGCAACGCCCGGCCGCTTGCTCGACCTGCACGAACAGGGCCTGTTGCGCCTCGATGCCTCCGACCTCATCGTGCTCGACGAGGCCGACCAGATGTTCGACCTCGGCTTCCTGCCCGCCATGAAGAAGGTGCTCGCCGCCATGCCGCGCGAGCGCCAGACCGTGCTCTTCTCCGCCACCATGCCGAAGGCGATCCGAGGTCTGGCCAGCGAATTCCTCGACAATCCGGCGGAGGTCAGCGTCGCTCCGGCCTCGAAACCCATCGACCGGATCGAGCAGAGCCTCATCCACACCAGCGCCGAGGACAAGCCGCGTCACCTCATCGATGCACTGAAACAGGCCGCAGGCGAACGCGTCATCGTCTTCACCCGCACCAAGAGCGGGGCCGACAAGGTCGCCCGCCACATCATGGGTCATGGGGTCAAGGCGACGGCCCTGCACGGCAACAAGACCCAAGGCCAGCGCAAGCGCGCGCTGGATGAGTTCCACAAGGGCCAGACCCAGGTGCTGGTCGCCACCGATATCGCTGCACGCGGCATTGATGTCGACGGCGTGGCGCTGGTGGTGAATTACGAACTGCCGAACACGCCCGAAGCCTATGTCCACCGTATCGGGCGCACCGCGCGCGCGGGCGAGAGCGGCCTCGCCGTATCCTTCTGCGACGGCTCAGAGCGCGCCTATCTTCGCGACATCGAACGCCTGATCCGGATGGACATCCCGGCCGCTGGCGAGGTCCAGCCCATGGAGCCGACCCCCTGCCAGCAGAATGCACGAAAGCAGAATGAGCGCCGCAAGGCTGGCGGTGGTGGCGGACGTGGTCAGGGAAAACCGCGCGCCGCCGGTGGCAAACCCAAAGCTCAGGGACAGGCCAACGCCTCCGGTGGCAGCGGCGCTTCCCGTCCCCGGCGTCAGAAACGGCGCAGGCCCGCGACAGCAAACGCTTGACGGGGCGTGGCGGCAGGAAGGACAGTGGGTCTCATGCGACCCATTGTGCTCCTGCCCCTTCTTCTTGCCGCCTGCATGAACCAGCCGGATTACCGCGCCGACACCTCGACACCGCCGGTGGTCGAGCGTGTCGATCTCGCCCGCTATGCCGGGGTCTGGCATGAAGTGGCGCGTTATCCGAACTGGTTCCAGCGCAATTGCGGGGCGACGACAGCAACCTATTCCCTGCGCGATGACGGCCGGATCAATGTCGTCAATCGCTGCGAGAAGAAGAATGATCCCGGCGCATTCGACACGGTGAAGGGCAAGGCCCGCGTGGTGGCGGGGTCGGCAGGGGCGAAGCTGAAGGTGCGTTTCGCACCGGACTGGGTGCCCTTTGCGGAAGGCGATTACTGGGTCTTCCATCTGGAGCCGGACTATTCCGCCGCGCTGGTTGGCGATCCGGACGGCAAGTATCTGTGGATCCTTGCGCGGCAGGCCGACCCCTCAGACGCCGTCATCGCCCGGACCCGCCGCGCCGCAGAAACGCTCGGCTTCAGAACCGCGCCGCTGGTCTGGTCAGACGCAGTGACCCTCCCTTCGACGGACTGAGAGGGCCTGCCGGATCAGGCTGACAGCCAGGCCAGCATGAACATGTCGGCTTCCCCGCCCCAGACCTGCCGGACCGAAAACCCCGTATCCTCCGCCAGTCGCTCCAGCCGCAGCGCATCAAACTTGTAGCTGTTCTCGGTGTGGATCGTTTCCCCGTGCGCGATCTCGAAACGCTCCGTGCCAAGCTCAATCACCGTGTCACGCATGGCGAGAAGGTGCATCTCGATCCGCGCCCGCGCCGGGACGAAGAAGGCGCGATGCTCGAAGGCGTCGGTATCGATCGCGGCACCAAGATCGCGGCGCATCCGGTCGAGCAGGTTGAGATTGAACCGTGCGGTGATCCCTGCGCTGTCATTATAGGCCGCGTCCAGAATGGCGGCATCCTTGATCGTGTCGACGCCAAGCAGGAGCGCGTCGCCGGGGCGCAGCACGGTGCGGAAACTCTCCAGCAGCTCGCGCTGCCTGGCCGGCTCGAAATTGCCGAGCGTCCCGCCGGGAAAGAAACAGATCCGCTTGCCCGAGCCGTGAAACATCTCCGACGCGGGCGGCCAGGCTTTCGTGAAATCACCAGCCACCGCGCCGATGCGCATGTCAGGAAACTCGCGCGCGATCTCGCCACCGACCTTCTCAAGCTGCTCGCGCGAAATGTCGAACAGGACGTATTCGGTGGACCGGTCGAAGGCCTTGAGCAGGATCCGCGCCTTGCGCGCCGCCCCTGAGCCCGGCTCGATCAGTGACGCACCGACACCTGCCATGCCGGCAATTTCACCCGCATTACGCTCAAGCAGCGCGGTTTCGGCACGGGTGACATAGTATTCGGGAGTCGCAGTGATCTCCTCGAAAATCCGTGCTCCCGCCTCGTCATAGAAATATTTCGGCGTCAGTCCACGTGGCCGCGACCCAAGACCGGCAATCACATCGTCGCGGAAATGATCCTCCGACGCGGGCAGCTCGACCAGGAAATCAAGACCCGCGGTCCGGGCGGGCTGGCGCATCTGGGGATAGGCGAATGAGGTCATGATCCTTGAGTCCCAGGCTCTCGCAGTTCTGCGGCACTTCTGTCGGTTCTGAACGGATTGCGCAACCGTGCCCTGGCTCTGAGCGCTGTGGAGGAGGCATGGTTCCATGGTGCGCTGAGATAAACCCAGGCCGGAGGTGCGGTATCGGCAAGCCGCCGCGCCTCGGATTCAGGCAGTCGGAAATCCGCGAAGGTCTGCGCAAAGACCGACCGGCGCGCCTGCAACCCGACGCCGGGGCGCGCCACAATTGCGATCGGGATACGCAGGGCAATGTCCTGCCAGCCACCCCAGTGATGGAAGTGCGCCAGCGAATCGGCGCCCATGATCCAGACCGGACGCGCCTCCGGCAGCCTCGGCAGGAGCTGGCATAGCGTGTCGAGCGTGTAATTCGTGCCAAGCTGCACTTCGAGATCGCTGATGCGCATGCGCGGATGACGTTCCACCAGCCGCGCCGCCGAGGCATGACGCGATGCGAAATTCTCCTGCGCGTCCTTCAGCGGGTTTCCGCGCGCCGGCAGCCACCAGACCCAGTCGAGACCCAGCCGCTGCCGCGCGGTTTCGGCGACATGGGCATGGCCGTCATGGGCCGGATTGAAACTGCCGCCAAACAGGCCGATGCGCAGCCCGCGAAAGGGTCCCGGAAGCCTCAGCATGGCGGTCTCAGGGCCGGGTCTGGCCCGTGCCCCGCACGACATATTTGAAGATGGTGAGCTGGTCAGCGCCGACCGGGCCCCGTGCATGGATGCGGCCCGTGGCGATGCCGATCTCCGCGCCCATGCCGAATTCCCCGCCATCGGCAAACTGGCTGGAGGCATTGTGCATGACGATGCCGGCATCGACTTCAGACAGAAAGCGCTCGGCCACGGCCATGTCCTCAGCGATGATCGCCTCGGTGTGGCCCGAACTGTAACGGGCGATATGCCCGATCGCGCCTTCGACACCTTCAACAATTGCCACGCTCAGCACCGGCGCCAGATATTCGGTCCGCCAGTCCTCCGGCGCGGCGGCCTTCATGCCCTCGACCCATTCGCGCGCCGCCCCGTCTCCGCGCAGTTCACATCCCGCCGCGACAAGCGCCCCGGCAATGGGCGGCAGCAGCCTTTCGACCGCCGCATGGTCCACAAGCAGGGTCTCCATCGCGCCGCAAATGCCGATCCGCCGCATCTTGGCGTTGAGGCAGATCGAAACGGCTTTTTCCAAATCCGCCGAAGCGTCGACATAGGTGTGGCAGAGCCCCTCAAGGTGGCCGATGACCGGCACCCGCGCCTCTTGCTGGACCCGTGTGACCAGGGATTTTCCGCCGCGCGGCACGAGCACGTCGAGCTGCCCGCCAAGCCCGGCCAGCATATGACCGACCGCCGCCCGGTCAGTCGTCGCAACAAGCTGGACCGCGTCCTCCGGAAGGCCTGCAGCCCGCAGGCCCTCGCGCAGCGCCATCGCGATCGCGCCGGAAGAATGGGTGCTTTCGGAACCCCCGCGCAGGATCGCAGCATTTCCCGAGCGCACACAGAGCGCACCGGCATCGGCTGTCACATTCGGCCGACTTTCATAGATGATCCCGATCACGCCGAGCGGCGTGGCCACGCGCGCAATATCGAGACCTGACGGCACCGTCCAGCGGGCGAGTTCCCGCCCGACCGGATCGGGCAGCGCGGCCACAGCCTCAAGCCCGGAGGCAATCGCCTCCACGCGCGCCTGCGACAAGGCCAGCCGGTCCAGCAGGGCCGATGATAGTGATCGCTCCCGGCCGAGCCGCATGTCTTCGGCATTGGCGCCGAGGATCGTTTCCGACGCGGCCCGGACCCTTGCCGCCATCTGCCGCAGGCCTTCGGTCCGGCGCGTCGGCCCCGCTGCGGCAAGCGCCAGCGACGCCGTGCGTGCGCGCCTGCCCATGCCCAGCATGTCGGCCTCAAGTTGGGTGTGCAGGGTCTGCGTGTCAGCCATGATGTCAGGCTGCATCAGGACAGCGGCGCAGGCAAGCCCGAAGAACAAAGATTTTCTTCTTTTGTTCCGAGTCTGGGCGTACCGAGTGACAAGAACAATGCGGGAACTTCGGGGAAGCTGTCAATGCGGATCGAGCACCATGTCGTTGCGATGAATGACCGCCGGGCGGCGGGCATAGCCCAGCGTTTTGGCAATGTCCTCGCTGCGCTTGCCGCATATGCGCGCAATTTCCTCGCTGCTGTAGGCCACAAGGCCGCGTCCCAGCTGGCGGCCTTCGCTTGCGACAATCGCGACGGCGGCACCACGGTCAAACCGTCCGGACACCGAGCGGATTCCGACCGAAAGCAGGCTCTTGCCATCAAGCAGGGCGCGCTTCGCGCCGTCATCAATCACAAGCTGGCCTTCAGGGGTGAGGTGTCCGGCCAACCATTGACGCCGTGCACTTTCGCTGCTCGCTGTGGCACGAATGAAGGTGGCCCGTGCGCCGTCAAAGGCGTCGCGGAGCGGCCGCGGGCGCCGCCCCAGCGTTATGAGTGTCGAACAGCCCGCCGACTGGGCGATGCGGGCCGCCGCAAGTTTCGTGGCCATGCCGCCCGAACCGACACCCGACTGCTCGTTTGGCGCGCCGCCAAGAGCCATGATGTCGGGGGTGAGTTCGCCCACCTCGGCAATGTGTTCGGCGTGCGGCACCTTGCGCGGATCGGCGGTGTAGAGCCCGTCAATGTCGGACAGAAGCACAAGCAGGTCGGCACCTGTCATCTGCGCAACACGCGCCGCAAGCCGGTCATTGTCGCCATAGCGTATCTCGTCGGTCGCGACCGTGTCGTTCTCATTGATCACCGGCAAGACGCCCCAGCCGAGAAGCTGATCGAGCGTGGCGCGCGCATTCAGCCAGCGTCGGCGGGTTTCGGTGTCCTCAAGGGTCAGCAGGGCCTGCGCAAGGACGAGGTCGTGCTGTGCGGCAATCTCACCGAAATGCGCCATCAGTCGCGGTTGCCCGAGCGCCGCGCAGGCCTGCTTCACTTCGAGGTTCCGCGTTCGCGGTGCCTTGATGAGCGCCCGTCCGACGGCGATGGCACCGGAGGAAACGAGAATGAACTCCCGCCCCGCACGAAGCGCCGCAATGTCAGCGAACAGGGCGTGCATCCAGTCCCGGTCGACACCGCCATCCGGGCCCACGACGAGCGCGGACCCGGTCTTCACAACGATACGTTCCAGATTCTGAAATTCGCCGAGCATGGTGTTTTCCGGACGCAACTCGTTTCCAATGGGGGCCTTCGGAACCACCGATCAGGTCAATGGTGTCCATCCGTCCTCGTCGGAGGGAGGCACCGTGTCTTCCGGCAGGACCTGTTCAAGCCACCTGGCAATCTCGCCGAGCGCCGCCCGCACTCCCTTGCCGGTCACGGACGACAATCTGAGAACATCCTTTCCGCAAGCGCGCTTCAGTGCTTCGGCCTGTTCATCAACCATTTCCTCATCAAGCAGTTCAATCTTGGTCAGGGCGATGATTTCGGGCTTCTCGTCCAGCCCAGCGCCATATTCCTCGATCTCTTTGCGAACGGTTCGCCAGGCACCGGCAACATCGTCCTGTGTGCAGTCGACAAGGTGCAGCAGCACCCGGCAGCGTTCAACATGGCCGAGAAACCGTGTGCCGAGCCCTGCCCCTTCTGCGGCACCTTCGATCAGGCCTGGAATGTCGGCGAGGACGAATCGCGTATCCGGCCCGAGGTCAACGACACCGAGCCCCGGATGCAAGGTGGTGAAAGGATAATCGGCGATCTTGGGCCGCGCCGCGCTGACCGCCGACAGGAAGGTCGATTTGCCGGCATTTGGCAGGCCGACCAGACCGGCATCGGCAATCAGTTTCAGGCGCAGCCATATCCAGCGTTCCTCTCCCTCCTGGCCCGGATTGTGGCGGCGCGGGGCTTGGTTGGTCGACGTCTTGAAGCGGGCATTGCCCCAACCACCCGACCCGCCCTCGGCGAGCATGACACGCTGGCCGATTTCGGTCAGGTCGGCGATCAGCGTTTCCTGGTCATCCTCGAAGATCTGGGTCCCGACCGGCAGTTTCAACACCACATCCTGGCCCGAACGCCCGGTGCGGTTCTTGCCCATGCCATGCATGCCGCGCTCGGCCCGGAAATGCTGCTGGTAGCGATAGTCGATGAGAGTGTTCAGCCCCTCGACCGCTTCCGCCCAGACATCGCCGCCACGACCGCCATCTCCGCCATCCGGACCGCCAAATTCCACATAGGCCTCGCGGCGGAACGATGTGCAGCCCGCCCCGCCATCGCCGGAGCGGATATAGACCTTGCACTGATCGAGAAATTTCATCGCACCGGCCTAGTGATGTCCGCAATGGCTGCGTTTCAACGCCAGATCGGCCGGCGCATCAAGCACGTATTGCCGCGATGGCGAGAGGGCTTCCCGCGCCCGGCTCGCCATGTCGACCTCGCCGACAGGTCGGAAGCCGAGCTTTGCAAGGATCCGCCCCGAGGCTGGATTGTCGGTGAAATGGCCCGCGATGAAGCCTGTCTTCGGCAAGCTCATGCGCGCCCATTCGATGACCGCACGCGCCGCTTCTGTTGCATATCCCTGCCCCCAATGCGTGCGCGCAAGCCAGAAGCCGAGTTCATGGACATCACTCCCGAGACGGGTCAGACCAACGGTTCCGAAAGCGGGCTCGCCAGTTCGGGTCATGGAGAACACATGCGCGTCTCCGGTTTCCCGGTTCGCGAGACAAGCGCGGATGAAATTGTCTGCATCAGCGCGGCGATAGGGCCATGGAACGGTGCCGGTCATGCGCGTCACCCCGAAATCCGACAGCGCTTCGCAAAAGGCGTCGGCATCTGCAAGGCAGGGCGTCCGAAGGATCAGGTTCGCTGTCTCGATCACGGTCGGCAACATTAAGACAGAACTCCCTGCAAGAGCCGGAACCGACCGTACATCAAAAAAGGGAGACCAATGGCCTCCCCTTCCTTCACTGCGCCCTGATTCACTGGGCCCTGTCCGGCAGGCTTGAAAACGCGCCAGCCTATTCGGCGGCCTCTGACTGCGGAACCACGGAGACATACTGGCGATTGTCGCGCTTGCGGCGAAACTCGACCTTGCCTTCCACCTTGGCAAACAGGGTGTGGTCCTTTCCCATGCCGACATTCAGGCCGGGATAGGTCTTTGTGCCGCGCTGGCGCACAAGAATGTTGCCCGGCACCACATGCTCGCCGCCATACTTCTTGACGCCAAGATATTTCGGATTCGAATCGCGTCCGTTCTTCGACGAGCCGCCTGATTTCTTGTGGGCCATGACGTAATATCCTTAACTCTACCGTGCCTGTAACACGGATCAGCTCTGCTTCGAAAGTTCCCTGGCCTGCGCGATCCAGTCATCACGCGTGATGCGCCCCGGGAAGCTCATGTCTTTCTCGAGCTCCTCGACCTGCGCCGCATCCAGTGCAGCGACCTGCCAGAAGTGATAGATGCCGGCATCGTTCAGCTTGCCCTCAAGCACCTTGCCGACACCCTTGATCAGCTTCAAATCGTCTTTCTGGCCCTGCGGCTTTGACAGGCGACCGCGCGCATCGGTTTCAGCTGCCTTTTCCGCCTTCGCCGCAGTGTCGGATTTCGGGGTCTCTTCCGCCTTCGGCTCCGCCTCGATCACCTTGGCCTCGGTGGTCTTCACCTCGACTTCTTTTTTCTTCTTCGGCTTCACCGCCTTCACGCCGTCCGGAAGGATCGCCGTGATCCTGATCACGGTTTCAAGCTGGCGGTGGCCCTTCTTGCGGCGATAGGTTGAACGCTGGCGCTTCTTGAAAATCAGAACCTTGTCGCCCTTGCGCTGCTCGACAACCTCTCCGGTCACGCTCGCGCCGCTGACATTCGGCGCACCGACCGTCAGTTCACCATTGTCCTCAAGCATGAGCACATCCTCAAAGTTGTACTCCTCGCCGGCTTCCGCCTCGAGCTTCTCGATGACAATCTCGTCATTTGTGGCGACCTTGTATTGCTTGCCGCCGGTCTTGATCACCGCGAACATCCGCACGGCTCCTCGTAAAAACTCTTCATCCGACCCCGTTTCCACAGGGGCCCCCACGCGCGCTCGATTTTAAGAAAGGCTCGCGAACGAAGGCGGGAAAATACAGATCGCGCCGCGACAGTCAACGCCCAATCGCCGCTGAACAGCAGATTTTGTTGGGAAGGGCGCTTGCGCCTGCCCGCGCGACCCGTTATTTCGTCCGCTCCCCGCGGAGAGGTGCCGGAGTGGTCGAACGGGGCGGTCTCGAAAACCGTTGTGCTTTCACGAGCACCCAGGGTTCGAATCCCTGTCTCTCCGCCATCCAGGCATCAGAACGCCAATGAAAACGCGGTTGGCGCGTTCTATTCGACAGGTTCGTTCTTGCCCCACAATCTGCTCGTGAGCGAGCGGCGGATGACCTCGGGGCGCTGTGAAGCGGCGTCGGCTTGGCTCGGTTGGGGTGCTGGGCCAATCTCGACTTGCAGCTATGCCGACCACGTTGAGTATGCTCAGGATCACCACGAAGTGCAGGGATCCGGACCTGCACGAACAGTGGTATGGTGCCGCAAGAGGGACTCGAACCCCCGACCCTCGCATTACGAATGCGATGCTCTACCAGCTGAGCTATTGCGGCAGCGAGGGAGGCTCATAACCCGGTGCGTGGGCGGGAGCAATCCCCGGCTTTCTGTCTCAGGCCTGCCCGTCATCCTCATCGAGTGCATAATCGAGCGGCGGTGCTGTAGCCGTGCCACCGGCGAGCCGGGGCGTGCCGGACGGGCCGGTGATCTGACGGGTGCGAGCACCCGGTTCGAGCTGGCGCGCGCCGCTTTCATGGTGCGGGTGAACAAGGCGGGCCGCATCACCGAATTCATAGACAAGACGCGACCAGTCGCGCGGCTCGTAATCGAAGGCCATGCCGCGCGCATCCAGGTCGGACCAGTCAAGTTCCCTCGCCGCCGTCGCCGCGAGGCGCTGCCAGCGTTCCGCCTCGTCGCGGTCGCCATAGGCACGCAGGGCTTTCGCCATGATGAGGCAGAGGCGCGAGGTCGGCTGTTCGGCTTCGAGGAGTTCGGCGAGCGGTTTCATCGCCTTGGCGGGCTCTTGGCCTTCGAGCGCGAGTTCGGCTTCAAGGATGCGGCTTTCACGATGGTCGGAATGGGCCGCGATCAGTTCTCGGGCGCGCTGCACACCGGCCTGAGCGGCCTCACCGGAGGTGAAGGGCGTGCGCGCGAGGCGAGCAAGCGAGGGGTGCGGGCGCGCTTTCCAGCCGAGCGCCAAGATCTGCTGGGCGGCCTTCGTCTTTCCGGCTGTGATGAGATGCTTGGCCCCATACCAGGCGGCTGGCGGGAAGCCGGGCGCGGCGCGGATCGCATCGGCGAGGATGCGCTGGGCGGCATTGCGATCGCTCTCTGACTGACGCACGGCCTCCGCGGTCAGCAGGACAGCCCGGCGGCGGCGCAGCGCATCGCCCTGAAGCAGGCCCTTGCGCTCACCGGCGGCCAGCGTGTCGAGCGCGGCGGCCCAATCGCCATTGGCGACCTGAAGATCGAAAAGCGCCTGAAATGGCCATTCTGCACTTGATTTCAGTTCCAGCGCTTCGCGATTGCGGCGTTCAGCCAGGCTCGTATCTCCGCGCTGGATGGCGGAGGCGGCCATGCCCTTCAGGCCAGCAAGCTCGCCACCCGGCTGGAGCCGGAGTTCCGACCAGGCCCGTTCGGCCTCGGACCAGTCCTCGGCCTCCTCGGCCGCGCGGGCCTCCAGGAGCAGAACCAGCCGGCGGTCGGCGGCGTGCTGCGCGGCCTTGCCGGCGAGCTTGCGCGCAGCCTTTGCATCCCCTCCCTCGGCGGCGAGAAGACCTTCGACAAGCGCGGTATTGGCCTTGCGTTCCTTGCCCTTGAGACGCGACTTGCCGAGCTTCTTCGGCAGGTTCCAGAGCTCGATGATGCTTGTCCAGAACAGCGCGATGGCCGCGCCGATGAGCAGAAGGATCAGCCCCGCCACGATGACCGGGAAGTCCTCGTCAAAGCCCGGAAGGTCAACCTGTACCGTGCCGGGCAGGTCACGGAAATGGTAAACTCCAAGACCGACGGCGCAGACGAGGACGATGAGGAGGAAGAAACGGAGCATGATGGCACTTCTGCGGCTTGGGGGAGCGGCGCAGCCTAATTGTCGCTGTTTGTGAGCCTGTCCTCAAGCCGGTCGAGCAGACTTTCGAGTGCAACGCGCTGTTGCGCCGCAATCAGCCAGTCATGGGCGGGCTCCGGCAGGACGTCGTCATCAAGCAAGCCGAGGACCGAGACGGCCTCGCCAAGATTACCGCCATCCACGGCGACCGCAGCCGCCTGCATGGCACTTGCGAGTTCGTCGGACCGTCTGTCGGCCGGACCGGCGGAATCGCCGCCGATGACACCGCGCAGCCAGTTCCAGCGATCTTCTTCGGACCCCTCGGCCGGCGTTTCGGGCATGGGGAGGATGATGAACATCTCGCGAAGCTCCGCCACGGTCGGTGCTCCGGTGCGGGCGAAACCCGCCAGTTCGGCCACCAGCGGCTCGCCGGGCAAAGCCTTGGTGAGGGCCTTGTGGGCCGAGGCAAAACCACTGCCGCGGGCAGCAGCACGCCGGATGTCGGCCAGTGCCTCGCGCGCCGCCTTGATGTCGGCCGCACGGGCTTCGCGCAGGACCGGCGGCTCGACGATCGTTTCGGGGCGCAGCGAGATCGGGTCGGCCTCGGGCGCGGCGTCCTCATCACCCGTTTCGGCGGGTTTGTTCTCTGTTTCTGGGGCAGAATCGCTGTCTGATGCGCCTGATCCGGCTTCACCGCGGGCGCGCCTTTCGGCGAGCTCAGGTTCCGCAACACCCGCCTCCGCGTCGCTGCCGAGCCGGGCGATCTCCATGCGGAGCCTGTCGAGATCGGTGCGCAGACCGGCCAGTTCCTCCGCTGCGGCATCGTCGACCGGCGCGTCGTTCAGGGCAATTTCTGCGGCGGTCATGCCCTCGACCAGACGCTGCATGGAATCGTTTCGCGCCTCGATCAGGGCAGCCAGTTCTACCTGAGCGGTCTCGAGCGCTTTCACGCGTTCTTCAAGCTGGGTGATGGCGCGGTTGCGCACGCGCGGATTGGCGATGCCTTCGGCCTCGGCATCGGCGGATTCAATCGCACTGAGGCGGGCATTGATGCTGTCGATCTCCTCAACGAGCGCGTCGGGCAGCGCCAGGGGCCGGGCCGGGTCGATGATCGGATCAACATCGGTCGCGGCCATCGCAGCTTCGGCTTCCAGAATGTCGATGCGTGCCAGCAAGCCATCGACCGCCTCGCCAAGCGTCTCCAGACGCTGTTCGCCGGGGCCGGTCTCGATCGCAGGTGGCGCCAGTTCGGCCAGCGCCTCGGTGCGCGCCTGCAGCGTGAGCAGGCGCTGTTCCATGGCGCGCTGGGAGGCCACAATCGCGTCCACATCGCCGACAAGTTCAGCTGGGGCAGCTTCGGTGGGATCCTCATTGCCGCCGAAGCCCTGTCCCAGAAGTCCGCCAAGGGCGGCGGCGGCGAGGCTCGCCACGCCGACGCCAAACCAGCCGGGACGGCCGGCATCTTCATCCGGCGGAAAGCGCGAGGCCTGGCCGGAATCAGCCCCTGCCGTGCTGGAATCAGCTGATTTCGGTGTGTTTTCGGGCTTGTTTTCCTCGGTACTCATACGACGCGCTCCCGGGCTGGCTGTCCCTGTTAAGACCCAAAAGCCTCACCACGCGCTTAATTTATGGCAATTTCGATGAAATTTGTCATTTTTCGTTGCGATTTCATTTCATCACGCTGGAGACAAGCTCGAGCAGGTGGCTTTCCGACGGTCGCTCCGGTGTAAGGCAGCGCGCGAAGCCACGACCGGCCAATGGCGCTGCGGCAGCCTCCGACATGGCAAACAGGCTGAGCGAAGAGACATCATGAGCGCCAAGCAGCTTGTCGGTCGCAGCAGCCCCGCGCGCGGAGTGAACGACAATGCCGTCGATCGCGCCAGAGCCGAGGGCGCTGGCCAGTTCGTCATCGAGCGTGCCGAGGTCTTGTGGCGCATAGACATCCCAGCGCAGGTATCGGGTCCCTTGCGGTGCCTCGAAACCGTCGCCTGCCGCATTGGCCGGATGCAGGAGGCTTGCCGGTGCGACGGGCGACCGGGCCATGTCGCGCGCGAGGTCTGCCGCATTGCCTTGTCCGGCATAAGCGATTTCGAAGCCCGCCATGCGCGCCGCCTCCGCCGTGCTCTCACCGACGCACCAGGTCCGAATTCCCGGGGCGATGAGCGATGAAATCCCTGCAGAAAGCGCGAATCTGACCGCATTCGGGCTTGTGAATAGGAGCGCCCCGGCGCGTCTGGCCTCTTCAGGCGGCGGCTTCAAGGTCGGGGCGAGGTCGATCACCGGCGCGGCGATGGCCGCGATACCCCGCACGCGGAACGATTCTGCTGTACGCCCTGCACCCGGCGCGGCGCGGGTCACCCAGACACAGGGCCGCCGGGGACCCCGCGTGACGCTCATTCCATCTGCGCGCGCACGCGCGAACCGACATGACGCCCAAGTGCGACAAGCGCTTCAATATCCGGGCGACCCGGCAGCCCCTCCTCTGCCCTGAACCGGTTTGCGCCATCCTCGGAGAGGAACTCCCCCACGAGCTGGACGCGGTCGGCTTCCAGAAACAGGTGAGCGGCCAGCGGGGTACGGCAGGAGCCGTCCATTTCGAGGAGGAAGCCGCGCTCGGCATGAGCAGCACGCTCGGCGTCTGCATCATTCATCGCCGCCAGCGCCGCGCGGACGTCATTGTGCAGGGCGCCGATCCGGGCCGTGACGGCGACAATGCCCTGCCCCGGTGCCGGCAGGAAACGGTCCTTGTCGAGAATGCCCGCAGCTGCATCGGCCATGCCGAGGCGGTTGAGCCCGGCAAGCGCAAGGAAAGTCGCATCCGCTTCGCCGTCTTCAAGCTTCTTCAGCCGCGTCTGCACATTGCCGCGAAAGGTGACCACTTCCAGATCGGGTCGCAGATTCAGGAGCTGGGCCTGGCGGCGCAGGCTCGCAGTCCCCACTCGGGCGCCTTCGGGCAGGTCGGCCGGATCGGCCGCCTTCAGGCTCATGAACGCCTCGCGCGCATCCTCTCTCGGAGGGAAGCAGACGAATTCCTGGCCCTCAGGCAGAAGGGACGGCACATCCTTCAGCGAGTGCACCGCAATGTCGGCCTCGCCATCATCAATCGCGCGGTCAAGCTCGCGCGTGAAAAGCCCCTTGCCGCCGGCCTCGGTCAGGCGGCGGTCGGTGAGCTGGTCGCCCTTGGTGGTGAAGCTGACGATCTCGCAACTGATCGCGCCATCCGACAGGCGCGCCAGTTCGGCCTCCACATGATAGGCTTGCGCCAGCGCGAGCGGTGATCCACGTGTGGCGAGGCGCAGTCGGTGCACAGTCATGAGGTCTCCCCGAATTGGCTCTGGCGACTGACAAGCCGCATTGACGTCTTTAAGAACGCGCCAGCGTCGCCTTGCAAGGGCGGGAATGTGAAAGGGCCGCGAAATTGGACCGTGCAACGCCGGAAATCACCGTTCTCGGCATAGAGACCTCCTGCGACGAGACCGCAGCGGCCGTGGTGCGGTTGCGGGACGGCCGCGCCGAACTGCTGGCGGAGAAGGTGTATTCGCAGGTCAGCGAGCATCTCGCCTATGGCGGGGTCGTTCCGGAAATCGCCGCACGCGCCCATGCCGAAAAGGCTGATCGTGTGGTTGACGCAACCATGGCCGAGGCGGGCATCGGCTACGCTGCGCTGGACGCTGTGGCCGCGACGAGCGGGCCCGGGCTGATTGGCGGGGTGATGGTCGGCATGATGACGGGCAAGGCCATCGCGCTCGGTGCCGGCAAGCCCTTCATTCCAGTCAATCATCTTGAGGGTCACGCGCTCAGCCCGCGCCTCGCCGGCGACTGCCCCTTTGCGTACCTGTTGCTGCTCGTCTCCGGCGGACATTGCCAGTTTCTCGCCGTGGACGGGCTTGGAGCCTATACGCGTCTCGGCTCGACCATTGACGATGCGGCGGGCGAGGCGTTCGACAAGACCGCCAAGCTGCTGGGTCTCGGCTTTCCGGGCGGTCCCGCGCTCGAAAAACGGGCCGAAAAGGGCGATTTCGGTTCGATTTCGCTGCCGAGGCCACTTCTGGACCGACCGGGGCTGGAAATGAGCTTTGCGGGCCTGAAGACCGCTGCGCGTCAGGCCGTCGAGGCCGAACCCCTGAACGAAGGCCGCATCGCCGATATCGCTGCGAGCTTCCAGGCCGCCGTCGCCGATGTGCTGGCGGAGAAGTCCCGGCGGGCCATGAAAGCCTTTGCGCCCGGGCGCGAGGCGCGACGCTTCGTCGTGGCCGGCGGCGTCGCGGCGAACCGGACGATCCGCGCGCGTCTTGAGGCCGTCTGCGCCGGGCAGGGTTTCAGCTTCCACGCCCCGCCTCTGAAATGGTGCACCGACAATGGCGCCATGATCGCACTGGCCGGGGCTGAGCACCTCCTCGCAGGCCGGCAAGGCGATCTCGGCGCAGCAGCGCGCCCACGCTGGCCGCTCGATGAAGCAAGCGCACCGGCCTATGGCGGCGGAAAGAAGGGGGCAAAGGCCTGATCGCGCCCGGCATCGCCGGGAACGTCCCGGCGGGCTCATCCGTTGGTGGGGTGTCAATCATCGAAAGGAACCCCACGCCATGAGCCTTCTCATGATCCTGCTCACCATCTTCCTCCCGCCTGTCGCTGTCGCGCTGAAAGCCGGCATCGGCGTGCAACTTCTCATCAACATCGTGCTGACACTGATCGGCTGGCTGCCGGGTGTCGTACACGCCTTCTGGATCAATTCACGCAATGAAGGCGCGGTGGCTTAAACCCGACCGATTGCCAGCGGATGAGCGGTCTCGAGCAGCTCGCGCAACTCGTCCGTCAGCACATGGGTGTAGATCTGGGTCGTGGCGATATCGGCATGGCCCAAAAGCATCTGTACCGCCCGCAAATCCGCCCCACCCTGCAGGAGATGCGTCGCAAACGCATGTCGGAGGCTGTGAGGTGTAACGCGTTTCGGTTCGAGACCGGCATTCAGGGCCAGCCCTTCCAGTATTTGCGCCAGACGGCGGCGGGTGAGATGGCCTGTGCGCCCACGCGACGGAAAGACAAAACGTTCGGCAATCCGGCGGAGGCTGCCCTTGGGCAGCGCGCTGTCACGCACCCCAAGCCAGTCCGCCAGTGCATCGCGGGCCGGTTGCCCGAGCGGACAGAGGCGCTGGCGACCGCCCTTGCCCTCGATCAGGATCGCTGTCTCGCCACGCGCGGGCAGCGCCGACATTTCAAGTGCGCAAAGCTCCGACGCCCTGAACCCCGCACCATAGGCGAGCTCGAGCAGGCAGGAATCGCGTCTTGCCGTGGTATTGTCACCCCCCTCCACCGAAGCAAACAGCCGTGCCACCTCTTCCCGGCTCAGAACATCGGGCACCTCGCGGGAGGGCGCCTTCATGTCGATATCGGCGCAAGGGTCATCCTCGCGCAGACCGTTCCTGAGCTCGAACCGGTAGAATTGCCGCAGCGCCGAGAGTCGGCGGGCGAGCGTGGCGGGCGCAAGGCCCTCGTCCGACAGCGCGGCAAGATAGGCGGCAATCCCGTCGCGGCCCGCTTCGGTCAGCCCACCCGGACGCCCGGCAAGAAAAGCCGCCGCATCGGCCAGATCGCGTGCATAGGCCTCAATCGTGTTCGAGGCAGCCCCGCGCGCGCCTGACAGATGATCGAGAAAGGCCTCGATCCGGTGGCGGTCTGCCGTCGCAATCGGGCTCACGGATTCCAGTACTTCATCGCTTCCAGCGCGATGGCACGGGCGTCGTTTTCGAGCCCGGCCTCCTTCAGCAGCCGCACAATGGCGGCAGCGTCGCGCGTCGAAAGTCGCTCCGGATTGCCATTGGTGAACTTGATCACGCGCAGGATCATCTCGGCGCTGAGATCGCTTTGGGTCAGCGTGGAAAGCAGCAGCACCTCTCCGTCATCGCTGGACCGCGCGCCGGAGGAGCGCCCGGCCGACCCGATGAGTTCGCGCGCCTCGGGACCGGGCGTTGCGCCGAGTTCCGACAGGAGCACGAAAAGGCGCGCGGCTGACGCCTTCTGCTGCGTGGTCCTGGCCGTCTCCAGAAGCGTCTCCGTCACGGCCTTGACGGACGCCGGTTCGCCGCGCGACCGCGCAAGCAGCACAAGCCCTTCCGTCAGCGCATGCTCGAAGGCATCGATGGTCGGGCCGCCCTCGAATTCAGTGGCACCGGCCCAGCGTCCGGCACCGTTCACATCACCTCTGGCAAGGGCTGCACGCGCGAAAATGAGGGCGCGCGGCGCGATTTCTGCCGTTTTCGGCAATCTCTCGATACCGGGCGCGAGCACGCGCGAGACGCTGGTAAAGCGTTCGGGCCGACCAGCGGCCGAGCGCAGGGCATCGGAAAAGGCCCGGGCACGCTCGGATGCCGAAGCGGTCGGCTCATTAAGCAACTGCATGGCGCGTTCAAGCGAGCTGCCCGGTTCGTATTCCGGATCGGCTTCGAGCTTGCGGAAGGCCGCGCGCACAGCGTCGGGATCGGCAAGGCCCGCTTCGGCGGAAATGCCCGCAGCCAGGAGGCGCCATTCCGCCGGCAGGCCGTCGCGTTGGGCGAGGGCCAGTGCATAATGCGGTTCGACGCCTTCCATCGCATCGCTCGGGGCCTCGAGTTCTGCCGCCAGCGAGGCGGTGATGGAGAGGCCGTCGCGCAGGCGGGCGGGTGGCTTGTTCGGGGTATCGACGATTGTCGACAGAACGGCGGCAAACAGCCACTCGTCATCGACACCGGCATTGGCGGCGAGTTCCACAGCCAGTTCCACGCCGGAATCGTCGCCCGCCATGGCGAAACATACCGCGCGCAGCTTCAGGTAATAGGGATCATCAACGGCGGAGCGCTCAGCTCCGGCGCAGGCGGACGCGACGTCGCCGCGCGCGAGCGCCATGTCGGACGTCAGTCGTTCGGCGTCGCGGCGCAGCTCCTCGTCACCGGATTTCCGCATGAGATCGATCGCGGCCTCGATCTCGCCCAGTGCACGCAGGAGGCGGATACGTTCCTCGAGCAATCCATCGGCGCTGCCCTGTGGCTTTTCTGCCGGAGACAGCAGCGCCCGGCGCAGGAGATCGTGTTCTGCCGGGGTCATCAGTATGCGATCAACGCGTCCCATGGCAGTGCGCCGCATCAACTCGATGAGGTCCTCGGCGCGCGATCCGGTCCAGAGGACTGAAGGAAATGCACCCTCGCCGCTGGAGATATACCCAGTGCCCCAGGGATCGATTTCGCCGAGGCCGCCTTCGAACACGCCCTGCGATCCGGCACCGCCGGTCAGCGCGAGCGTTGCCAGCGCCGCAGACGCCAGGAGCCTAGAGAACATCTTGAACCTCGATCCGCTTTTCTTCCGTTGGCGGCAGGGTGCCATCGGCCTTGTTGGCAAAATAGACGAGCCCGCCGATGATCCCGGCCAGGATGATCAGGAAGACGATCAGTTTTCCCTTCATGCCGCCACGCTTCGCTTTCATTCTTTCCGCCCGCGCTCTGCCAAAACAATACTGACCGACTATCAACACGAGGCGGGCCTGTCTCACAATAGCCCTTTCACATTGCGGCACTGGTCGGATGGCTCTATCTGTGGCGTCGAAACCCATCGGAACACGCATGAGCGAGCCCAGAGAATCGCTGGACAATCAGGACAAGAATGAGGCGCCCCACCTGTCGCGAACAGTGGCGCTGGTCGGACTGATGGGCGCAGGCAAGTCCACGGTCGGCCGTCGGCTGGCCAGTGCCATGGGGCGCAGCTTCCATGACAGCGACGAGGAAATCGAGAAGGCCGCCGGCATGGCGATTTCCGACATTTTCTCGATCCATGGTGAAGCGGAGTTTCGTCGCGGGGAAAAACGCGTGCTCGCCCGGCTGCTAGACGACAAACCCCATGTGCTCGCAACCGGCGGCGGGGCCTATCTCGATCCCGAAACCCGCCAGATGATGCGCGAAAAGGCCGTCACCGTCTGGCTGAATGCAGATCTTCACACGCTCTGGAAACGCGTCGCCAGGCGCGGCCACCGCCCGCTCCTGCGCACCGCCAACCCGCGCGAAGTCCTCGCACGGCTTTTCGATGAGCGCGCGCCGATCTATTCCGAAGCCGACCTCGTGGTCGAAAGCCATGACGGCCCGCATGACCAGGTGGTGCGCGCGATACTGGAAGCCCTTGAGGGCTGGACGCCGCGCGCATGAAAGGGCCCGGAGGAGACGAGATGAAAACCGTTCGCGTGGAACTCGGCGCACGCAGCTATGACATTGTGATCGGGGAGGGCCTGCTCCGGCGCGCCGCTGAACTTCTTGGCCCGCTGGTGAAAAGGCCGAAACTCTTCGTGGTCAGTGATGAGAATGTGGCCGGGCTCTGGCTCGACACGTTCCGGGAGGGATTGCGTCCTGCAGGGATCGAGGCGCACCTGTTCCAGCTTCCGCAAGGAGAGGCGACAAAGAACTGGGCCAGTCTCGAAGAGATCCTGAACTGGCTGTTCGAGGCCGGCGCAAACCGTGATGACCTCCTTGTTGCGCTCGGCGGCGGTGTGGTGGGCGACATCACCGGGCTTGCCGCAGCCCTGATGAAGCGGGGCATGGGCTTCATCCAGGTGCCGACGACACTGCTTGCACAGGTCGACAGTTCGGTCGGCGGCAAGACGGCGGTGAACTCGAAATTCGGGAAGAACCTGATCGGCGCCTTCCAGCAGCCGGGGCTGGTCATCGCCGATGTCTCGACGCTGCAGACGCTGCCGGAGCGCGAATGGCGCGCCGGCATGGCCGAAGTGGTGAAATACGGCCTGATAGACGATGCCGCCTTCTTCAACCGTCTGGAGGCCAATCCACCGACCACGAGCGACATGGCGGGCGTGATTGACGTGGTCGCGCGGTCCTGCGAGGCGAAGGCAAGGATCGTGGCGCAGGACGAACGCGAAGGCGGCGTGCGGGCGCTCCTGAACCTCGGCCACACTTTTGGCCACGCGCTCGAAAGGGCGAATGATTACAAGCCGTCGCTCCTGCATGGCGAGGCGGTTGCCTGCGGGATGGCGATGGCGATGCGCTACTCCGTCGGCCACGGCCTCTGCCCGTCGGAGGACGCCGCGCGTGCCGAAGACCTGCTCAACCGGCTCGGCCTCGCGACGCGTGTGACGGACCTGCCCGGCGGGCCGTATCCAGCCGAAGACCTGCTTGCCCATATGATCCAGGACAAGAAGGCCCGCGCCGGTCGGTTGCCGCTTGTTCTCGCGCGCGGCATCGGCAAGAGTTTCATCCGGCCGGAGAATGACCTAGGCGACCTGTTCCAGTTCCTTCAATTCGAGACGGAGGCGCCAGAAGCGGCCCTGCCATGATTGCAACAACCCTTGTCCTGATCATCATCCTCCTGTTGATGTCGGGCTTCTTCTCCGGCTCCGAAACCGCCCTCACAGCCGCCTCAAGGGCACGCATGCATCAGCTGGAGAGATCCGGCGACAGGCGTGCGGCGCGTGTGAACAAGCTGATCGAGAATCGCGAGCGGCTGATTGGCACCATCCTGCTCGGCAACAATCTTGTGAACATCCTCGCCTCGGCGCTCGCGACATCGCTCTTTTCGACACTCCTTCCGGGCGCAGGCGGTGTGGCAGCGGCGACCGCCATCATGACCGTGCTGGTGCTGATCTTTGCCGAGGTTCTGCCGAAGACCTACGCCATCTCCAATCCGGACCGCATGGCCATGCTGGTTGCCCGCCCGGTCGCATTCCTTGTCGCGCTCCTGTCGGGCATTGTCATCACCGTCCAGGTCATCGTGTCGACCACCCTCAAGATGTTCGGGGTGAAGGCAGACACTGACGCCGCGCTTGCGGCGGAGGCTGAAATCCGCGGCGCCATCGAACTGCATCATCAGGAGGGAACCGTCGGTGTGCAGGACAGGCGCATCCTGTCCGGCGCGCTCGACCTGAAGGAACTCACGGTCGCCGATGTGATGGTACATCGCAAGAACATTTCCATGATCTCCATGGACCAGCCCAATCACGAAATCATCATGGCCGCGCTGTCTTCCCCGCACACGCGCCTGCCGCTTTATCAGGGTGAAATGGAGGAGATTGTCGGCATCCTGCACGCCAAGGATTTGCTGCGCGCGGTTGCGCAGGTGGGTGGGGACTTCGAAAAGGTCGATCTGAAATCCATCCTGCGCGAACCCTGGTTTGTGCCGGAAACGCTCTCGGTTCAGGAGCAACTCGACGGCTTCCTGAAGAAGCGCTCCCATTTCGCCTTGGTGATCGACGAATATGGCGAGCTGGAAGGCCTCGTGACGCTCGAGGACATTCTGGAAGAGATTGTCGGCGACATTCGCGACGAGCATGACCAGCCGGTACAGGGCGTGCGGGCTCAGCCTGACGGATCGGTCAATGTCGATGGCTGGGTGCACATTCGCGACCTCAATCGCGCGCGCGACTGGAACCTCCCCGATGAGGAAGCCGTCACCGTTGCGGGACTCGTCATCCACGAGGCACAGGCCATTCCGGAAGTGGGCCAGAGCTTCCAGTTCCACGGCTACCGGTTCGACATTCTGCGACGCAACCGCAACCAGATCACGGGCCTTCGCATCACGCCGCAGACCGAGGAGTAGCAGCCTCGCCTCTTATCGCTCTGGCCTCGACCTTGCTTTCTGCGTTAAAGGTAAGGCGAGGCAACACAGAAGGTGGTGACATGAGACTCAGGAAACTCTTCGCAATGGCGCTCGGCCTGATCGTCCTTTCGGCCTGTGCAAGCTTCCAGCGCGGGATGACGGTGGCCGATTACTGCGCCGACCCCAGCAATGACTGGGAAGCGGTCTGCCAGATGAATGTCGAGATTGAAGGCAACCGCACCGCGCTATCAGAGACCAATATGTCGCTTTCGGAAGCCCGGCAAATCGCAGATTCCGCCCAGTCCGCTGCAGACCGCGCGCAGACGACCGCCGACCAGGCCAGCCGCAAGGCTGACGAGGCGCTGCGCCGGGCCGATGAGGCGCTTCGCCCTGACGATCTCGACTGCGAGACCCGCATCATCCAGAAGACCGATACCGGCACCTGCCGCCCCGGCTACACGGTGATGAGCTGCACCCAGACGCGCTACACCTATCGCGCCGGGGGCCCGAGCATCCTGCGCGAGATCGACGACAAGCAGTGCCGTTTCCATGACCGTGTGCTGGAGATGCGTGTGCGCTGCTGCCGCGGGGCCGGGACCGGCACGGTCGGAGAGCCGGCGCCGCTCAGCGGCGCACCGGTGAGCCGTCCGGGCTCTTATGTGCCAACCTCGCGCTGAGGCTCATCAGAGCGCAGCAACCTCGTAGACTTACGGATTTCACCCGGGCAGGATTCTGACACGTCCTGATCCCGGAGACTCCAATGGCCGATCCGAATACCCATGCCGACCATGCTCTGGTGGTGAAGGACACGCTTGTGTTCCTGTTCGCTGCAGGTGTGGTCGTGCCGGTGCTGAAACAGTTCAGGGTGCCGTCGGTGATCGGCTTTGTCCTTGCGGGCCTCGCGCTGGGGCCGTTCGGGCTGGGCACCCTCGCCGAAACCTGGCCGGTGCTTGCCAAGCTGACCATCACCGACACGGCAAGTGCAGCAATCTTTGCCGAGCTCGGTGTGCTGTTCCTGCTTTTCCTGCTCGGGCTCGAATTCAGCTTCGGCAAGCTCTGGAGCCTGCGCCGGGTGGTTTTCGGGGCTGGAGGCCTGCAATCAGGCCTCAGCGCACTGGCGATTGGCGGGGTACTCTTCGCTTTCGGCATGGACCCTGTGCCCGCCGCGATTGTCGGCCTTGCGCTGGCGCTCTCCTCAACCGCCATCGTGATGCAGTTCCTGATCGATGAGCGCCGCGCGGCCACTCCGGTCGGGCGCACGAGTCTCGGCGTGCTGCTGTTCCAGGACATTCTTGTCGCGCCGATCCTGATCTTTGTCGGCTTCGCGGTGGGCGGTGACGGACAGTCACTGACCGCAACGCTGCTTGATGCGCTCTGGAAGGGCGTGAGCGCGCTTGCGGTGATCATCCTGATCGGACGCTATGCCCTCAGGCCGGTTTTCCGCCTTGCAGTCCATGCCGGGGGACGCGACTTCCTGATGGCGATCACGCTGCTGACGCTGGTCGGAGCCGCCGCGCTCACCGCCAGTGCCGGACTGTCACTCGCGCTCGGTGCCTTTCTTGCGGGCCTCCTTCTCGGCGAAACCGAGTTCAAGCACCAGACCGAGGTGGATCTCGAACCCTTCAAGGGCCTGCTCCTCGGGCTGTTCTTCATGACCGTCGGCATGGCGCTCGACCTTGCCGTGGTGGCGGAGCGCTGGCCGCTTGTGCTTGGCGGCCTCGCAGCGCTGCTGGTTGTGAAAGTCCTGCTCTGCGCACTTGCGCTCAGGCTGTTTGCCGGAAGCTGGCCGCTGTCGGTAGAAGCTTCGCTCCTGCTCGCACCCGCCGGTGAGTTCGCCTTCGTCGTCTTTGCATCTGCCGCTGCGCTCGGCGGGCTTGACCGGGAGACCGTCGCCATCGGCTCGGCCATTGTCGGCTTGTCCATGATCCTGATCCCGGTGCTTGGCATGATCGGTCCGCGCCTCAGCGGGCGCATGCGCAAGCCCGTCGCCTCCCATGCCGATCTCAGTGAAATGAGCGCGTCCGAAGGCCATGTGATCATGATCGGCTATGGCCGCGTGGGCCGGGCGATTGCGCAGATCCTCAAGGCGGAAGGTGCCGAGATCATCGCGCTGGAACGCGACCCGGCGCGCATCGCAAAGCTTCGGGAAATGGGCGAGCCGGTCTATTTCGGAGACGGATCACGGCCCGAAGTGCTGGAAAAGGCCGGCATTCATGGCGCGAGCCTTCTGATCGTGACGGTCGATGATCCCGCCATGGCGGAGACCATGGTGCGCGCGGCGCGGAAGGTGCGCGCAGAACTGCCCGTGCTCGCCCGTGCCCGCGACGCCGACCATGCCCGCCAGCTGATCGACGGTGGGGCGAGCTTCGTCATCCCCGACGCCATCGAGGCGGGCCTGCAACTCGCCGGCCGGGCGCTCGCGGAATTCGGCTATGAGGGTGAGACGATCCGTGACCGCCTGGCACTGGAACGCGAGGAAGCCTACGAGTTGGCGGGGATACGCAGCTGAGACAGCAGCGTCCCGCCGCCACATGCCAGCCATGCACAGAGCGGTTTGTTGCGGTGCGACAGAATTCCGCCTAGTGAGACGCTTCACCTGACAGCCCCTGCAGGATTCTTCCTTGTCGAAATCACCTCTCGCCGCTTTTGCGGACCGCCTTGCCATTGCCGACCTGCGTGCCCGGGCACCGTCCGGCTACACGCCGCGGGTCATCAAGACCGAGTTGCTGGCCGGGCTGACCGTGGCGCTGGCGCTGGTGCCCGAGGCCGTGGCTTTCGCCTTTGTCGCCGGCGTGCCGGCTCTTGTCGGGCTCTACGCGGCCTTCATTGTCGGCCTGATCACCGCGCTCTTCGGCGGGCGGCCGGGCATGATCTCCGGCGCAACTGGCGCGCTGGCGGTGGTGATGGTGTCGCTCGTCGGTGAGCATGGCATTGAATACCTGTTTGCCACCGTTGTGCTGGCGGGCCTGATCCAGATCGTCGTCGGTGCGATGAAATGGGGGAAATTCATCCGGCTTGTTCCACATCCGGTGATGCTCGGTTTCGTGAACGGCTTGGCCATCGTGATCTTTCTCGCCCAGCTGACCCAGTTCCAGCCAAAGCCCGAACCCGGTGCCGAGGTGCACGGCCACGGCCTGAACTGGGCTGGGCCCTGGCTGCCATTCGATCAGATCGGCATCATGCTGGCGCTGATCGCACTCACCATGCTCATCATCTGGGGCCTGCCAAAGATCACGAAGATCATTCCCGCACCGCTCGCCGGCATCGGTGTCGTCGCGAGCCTCGTCATCTTTGCTGGCATCCCCACCCCGACTGTCGGCGACCTTGATTCCATCGCTGGCGGCCTGCCGGAATTCCATGTCCCGGTGGTGCCGTTCAGTCTCGAGACCCTGCAGATCATCCTGCCCTATGCCGTGATCATCGCCGCCATCGGCCTGATCGAGAGCCTTCTCACACTGAACCTTGTCGGCGAGATCACCGGCCAGCGCGGCGGGGCGAGCCGGGAATGCCTGGCGCAGGGCGCGGCCAACACCGTGACCGGCTTCTTTGGCGGCATGGGCGGCTGCGCGATGATCGGCCAGTCCATGATCAATGTGAAATCGGGCGGTCGCACACGCCTTTCGGGCACCAGCGCGGCGCTGTTCCTGCTGGTCTTCATCCTGGTCGGCGCGCCACTGATCGAGCGCATCCCGCTCGGCGCCCTGATCGGTGTGATGTTCATGGTGGTGATCGGCACCTTTGCCTGGAACAGTCTGCGCATCCTGACCAAGGTGCCGCGCATGGACGCCTTCGTGATCATCCTCGTGACGGCGGTGACTGTGCGCTTCGACCTTGCCACGGCGGTGGTGGTCGGCGTCATCGTCTCGGCGCTCTCATTTGCGTGGAAATCGGCGCGCGACATCCACCTTGTCGAGCGCGACAGCATCAGCGAGCCCGGCGCGAAGGTGTATGAGGTGCATGGCGCGCTCTTCTTTGCTTCCACCGACAATTTTGCCGAGCTTTTTCACCCGGAAAACGACCCGGAAACGGTGATTGTGGACTTCGCCCATTCCCGCGTGGTGGACCAGTCGGCCCTTCAGGCGATCGAGGATCTGGCCGCAAAATACAAAGCCGCCGGCAAGACCATCAAGCTGCGCCACCTGACCCGCGACTGCCACGCACTCCTCATCAGGGCCGGCCAGCTCATGGTGGATTCAGACGATGACCCGGATTACGGCCTCGCGGTGGATTACGGCGTGAAAGTCGGGAGCTTGGGCGGCGGGCATTAACCCGCCGCCGCCTCGCGCCGCCGCTCAGCCGCGCTCTTCTTCACACTCTCACTCCGCAACTGCCCGCAGGCCGCGAAGATGTCCCGGCCCCTTGGTGTGCGGATGGGGGAGGAATAGCCCGCCCGGTTCAGCACGTCGGCGAACGCCTCGATGGTTTCCCAGTCGGAGCATTCATAGGGGCTGTTCGGCCAGGGGTTGAAGGGGATGAGATTGATCTTGGACGGCACGCCCCTAAGCAGCTTCACCAGATCCTTCGCCTCCGCGAGGCTATCATTCACGCCCTTCAGCATGACATATTCAAACGTCACGCGCTTCGAATTCCCCAGATCCGGATAGGCGCGGATCGCGTCGAAAAGGGTCTTGAGGTCGTACTTCCTGTTCAGCGGCACAAGCTCGTTGCGCAGATCATCGCGCACGGCATGGAGCGAGATGGCGAGCATCGCGCCAGTGCGCTCGCCCAGTTCCGGGATCTTCGGCGCGACACCGGCGGTGGAGACCGTGATGCGCCGCCGCCCGATGGAAATGCCGTGGCCGTCGGCAATCGTGTCGATGGCCTCGGCCACATTGTCGATATTGTAGAGCGGCTCGCCCATGCCCATGAAGACGAGATTGGTCAGCGCACGGTCCTCATTCGAAGTTGGCCACTCACCCAGCGCATCGCGGGCGATCATGACCTGAGACACGATCTCGGCGGCGGTGAGGTTGCGCACCAGCCTCTGCGTGCCGGTGTGGCAGAAGGTGCAGTTCAGCGTGCAGCCAACCTGTGAGGAGACACAGAGCGCGCCCGCCCGGCCGACGCCCGGAATGAAGACGCTCTCGCCCTCAACACCCGGTCCGAAACGAACCAGCCATTTTTGCGTGCCGTCGACACTGACCTTGTGCTCGGCGATTTCGGGACGGTCGAGGCGATAGGCGGCCGACAGCCCCGCTCGCAGTTCCTTCGCCACATCGGTCATCTGGCCAAAGTCGGTGATGCCGTAATGATACATCCAGCGCCAGAGCTGGTCGGCCCGCATCTTGGCCTTCTTCGGCTCCACGCCAAAGCGCAGGAGCTCCTCGCGCAGGGCCTCGAACCCCATGCCGGTGAGCAGGGAAAGTGACGGCGCGGGCGCGGTGGGCGCGCGGGTAAGATCGAGTGCAGTTTTCATGATCGGCCGGGAGATAGCATGGGCGGGGCCTGAGGGCTAGTTGCTGGCGGTCAGCAGGGAGAGGCGTGAGAGCCTCGGCGTTGCCGCCGCCAAACCCAGCCACAGCCGCTTCGGGACAGGGGCGCTCGCCCTAGGGCAATCTCAAAGCCAGACGCATCAGCCCGTGCTCATCTTCCTTCAAGGCGCCTTCCACGTCTTCATGGTTGAAGTGCCCTCCGGCCGCGACGAGCAGGCGCGCGCAGGCCGGTTGCTCCCGTGTGCCGCCATTGGTGCCGCTGGTCCAGCCCTGAACGGCCCATCCCAGGGGCGTGGAATCATATTCCATGTCTTCCTGATTGACCTCCGCCCCAGCCTCGATCAGCGCCATCACCAGCATCGGAAAGCCGAGCATCGCGGCCCAGTGCAACGCCGCCGCACCGAACAGCCCCGTCGTGCGCACATCCGCACCCGCCGCCATCAGGTCGAGCGCAATCTCCGGGCAGCACAGGCTGACAGCGCTGATCAGCAAACAGTCGCCATTCTGAACAAGTGTCCCGTTCGGATTGGCTCCGGCCTTCAGCAATTCCTTCGCGAGTGTCCGCGCCGTTTCCCGGCCGAGTCGGCCCTCGAAGGCAAGATTGCAGGCATGGTGTATGGGCGGCCAGTGGCTGCCCTCCGGCCCCGCGGCGATTCCGGCATCGGCAAGCCCCGGATCCGCGGCGAGCAGTTTGCGCAACGCGTACACGTCGCCCGCGTCCAGCGCCCTGCGCAACTCGTCCGTGCTTGCCATCGCTTCGCCCTGTGATTCCCGTCCCGGCCCCTTATATGCGCGCGGAACGGAGAGTGAAATGAAAACCGAAGAGAACTCCCTCATGGGCCGTGTGCTGGTTGTCGCAGGCTCGGATTCCGGCGGCGGGGCCGGTATCCAGGCTGACATCAAGGCGATCATGGCCATGCGGGCCCATGCGATGACGGCGGTCACGGCGATCACCGTACAGGACACAACCGGCGTTCACGGGGTCTGGCCGGTGCCGACGGAGGCCATTCGCGGACAGATGCAGGTCTGCCTCGCAGACATTGGGGCCGATGCGGTGAAAACCGGAATGCTGGCGAGCGAAGGCACGGTGGCGCTGGTCGCTGAAGTGCTCGACGCCCGCGCGCCCGGCGTGGCCCGCGTGATCGACCCGGTCCTGGTGGCCAGTTCCGGCGACCGGCTCACCGATGACAGGGCCGTGCAGGCCTATCTGTCAGACCTTGTGCCGGGGGCCGCCCTTGTGACGCCAAATGCCTGGGAGGCCGAGGTTCTGACCGGCAAGGCGGTCGAATCCGTCAGCGGCCAGCGCCGCGCGGCGGAATGGCTGCTGGAACGCGGGGCGAGGGGCGCGCTCGTCAAGGGCGGGCATGTGGATGGTGATGTGATCACCGATGTCCTGCAAACCGAACACGGAGAGTGGCTGTTCGAGAACCCGCGCATGAACGCAAAGACGACGCATGGTTCCGGCTGCACGCTGGCTTCGGCGACTGCAGCCGGGATCGCGAACGGGCTGGCGTTGGATGCGGGGGTCGAAGCGGCCATCGCCTATCTGCGCGGGGCGATTGCCCACGCGCCCGGCCTCGGCAGGGGCCAGGGCCCGATGAATCATGGCTGGGTGATCGAGCGGGAAGACTGACGGCGCGTCTGGCGTGACCAATCAGCAACATTCGTGATGAATCGCCCTCAAAAATGCAATCGATGGCAAAACGCGTGTGCCAGCGCGATCGGGAGGGAGAGATGCGATCTCAGCAGCCGGTGTTCGGTGGCATTGATGCAGGCGGGACCACCTTCAAATGCGGTGTCGCAGACAGCGCTGGCGTCCTGCTTGAAAAGCGAAGGGTGCCGGTGACGACGCCCGAGGAAACACTGTCGGGCTGCGCGGCCTTCTTTCGGGAAGCCAGCGGCAGAGCGGGCCTGCAGGCGATCGGGATTGCAAGTTTCGGTCCCATCGACATCGACCCGGCATCGCCAGCCTGCGGGACCATTCTGAAAACCCCGAAACCCGGCTGGACCGGCACAGATCTCCGGGCCTTCTTCGCCGGGGCACACGACGTTCCAGTCACCGTGGACACCGATGTGAACGGCGCGCTGCTGGCGGAAATGACACGGGGCGCAGCCAGAGGCACGTCCTCTGCGGCCTATATCACCGTCGGCACGGGCATTGGTGCGGGCATTCATGCCAGAGGCGGGTTTGCCGGCAGCCCCTTGCATCCTGAATTCGGGCACATCCCGCTGCGCCGCCACGCCGATGATGCGGGCTTCGTCGGCACCTGTCCCTTCCATGGCGACTGCCTTGAGGGCCTGGCATCAGTCACGGCGGTGAGAGCGCGCTGGGGTGAGCCGAGGGACCTCGCTTCGGATCATCCCGGCTGGCCGATCATCGCCGACTATCTCGCCCAGGCGTGCAGGACGCTGACCTTGACATTGCGGCTCCAGAAGATCGTGCTTGGCGGAGGCCTGATGCTCGCCCCGAATCTCATCCGTCAGGTTCGTTTCGCTTATGACAGACAGATGGGTGATTATCTCGGCGCGCAGGGCCTTGCCGGCGCGGATCTGATCGACACACCGGCGCTTGGCGATGATGCGGGCCTGATCGGAGCGGTACTGCTGGCCATGCAAGCTGACTCAATTTCGCCCTGACAGGGACACGATACAATCTGTTGCATTTCAGGCATCCATCCGGGCCACGCCGCGCTATTCTTCCTCATTGCCGGCGCGCTGATGCTCCTCTACCGCACCGACCGCAAGCTGCTCGCGGTCATTGAGGCCGAACTCAGCTCGCGCCAGAGCGTAGCTCAGTAGGTTTCCCCGATCGCTCAAGGCGCTCCGGCGAAGCCCGCACCTTCGGCCAATTCGAGCCGCACCGGGATCGCAGGACCCCCTTGCGGCCGCGGTGGTTCCCTCTGGCCGATCAAAGCCTCCGTCTTGCGCAAGTCTGCGTTTGCAGACGATTCCGTTTGGCTGAGAAGCTGCGCTAGCTGCCCGGCTCTGCGCTGTCCTCGGGCGATGTGCCGGTCAGCCATTCAAGCTCCTGTTCGCCGGCCCGGCGCTGGCCGATGCGCTTCAGCGCGTCTTCCATCAAACCCGGAAGTTCGAACCGGGACTGGGCCACTTCGGCATAGAGCAGTTGCGCGGTCTCGAAATCGCCGCTCGCCTCGGCGCAGGCGGCGAGATTGAAGGTCAGCGCCGGCGCACCGGGGTTTTCAGCCGCAAGTTCCTCGAACAGTGTGCAGGCGGTCAGGAAATTGTCCTTCTTCGCAGCGTCCACGGCGAGCTTGAAGCGCGCATCTCCGGCAACGACCGGATCGACGGCCTCGGTCATCAGCTTCGCCTTGGCACGGCGATTGTAAGGGGCGATGTCGCGGCGAATGGCGGGCAGCGTGTCCGCCGCAGCCTCGCGGATCAGCTCATCGACGACATAGCCGCCATAATAGCCATAGCCAAATCCGGCCCAGCGATGGCGATTGCGATATCCGTCGCGCGGATGGCGACCGTCACGAAAACTGCCAACCTCGCCAAGCGTCTCGCAGTTTCGCTCTCGGGCATCGCCGGAATAGCGACCCGACCAGACAATCTCTCCGGTGCGCGCGTCGAAGAGGGCGGGCGACACGGTCACTTCGACCTCGAAAGAGACGCAGTGCTTCACCACATCGGCGCGGCGTTCGCAGTCGAAAATGCCGTCCCACTCCACGCACTGCCGGTCGATGTCGCGCTCATGATACTCGTCGATCCAGTCGACCTCGATCATGCCTTCATAGACACCGTCGGGCCGTTCGCCGGGATAGGCGGCGGTGAACCAGCGCGCGCCGTCCAGCGTCGCCGAGGCGAGCATGTCCTCGAAACGGCTCGCGAACCAGATGCCGCCCGGCCCGTCGAAACGCTCCACCGCCACGCTGCGATAGCTGGCGGCTTCGAGACTGCCAGCGGGCACGCGCGCTGTGTAGTCGATGCCGGGCGTCGCACAACCGGCCAGCGCCAGCACGCCCATTATTGCGGCCCTGTTCGAGAATCTCCGTGTCGGTTCGTGCATCGCCGGTCCCCCTTGGCGGTTTGTTCAGGCAGAACTCTCAAGGAAACAAGCTGAAGCGGGCCTGAACGGCGATGCCACCCGCCTGCCGCGACGTCATGGACGCCCCTGTATTGAAAGGCGCGCCGGCCCGCGTCACTTGAGACGGGACTTGATCACAAGAGGACTGAGCCCATGGTTTCCGTCGATCCGCTGTTTGCGCCCTTCAAGGTGCGCAACCTCACCTTGCCCAATCGCATCGTCATGGCCCCCATGACCCGCTCCAAAAGCCCCGGCGGCGTGCCGGGAGCCGATGTCGCGGGCTATTATGCGCGCCGTGCCGCTGCCGATGTTGGCCTGATCGTGACCGAGGGCACGACGGTTGACCGTCCGGGCGCCTCCTTCGATGCGAATGTGCCGAATTTTCACGAGGACACCGCGCTTGCGGGCTGGTCGGGGGTGGTCTCGGCGGTGCATGCGGCCGGCGGCAAGATCGCCCCGCAGCTCTGGCATGTCGGCCTTGCGCGCAAGCCCGGCACCGGGCCGCATCCCGATGCGCCGTCAGACAGTCCGTCCGGCATCACCACTGCCGGCAAGGAGGTCGCGCCGGTGCTGTCCACGGCGGAGGTCGAGGACATGGTGGCCGCTTTCGCAAGGGCGGCGGGCGAGGCGAAACGGCTCGGCTTCGACGCGATCGAGATTCATGGCGCGCATGGCTATCTGATCGACCAGTTCTTCTGGTCCGCGATGAACAGGCGCGATGACCGTTATGGCGGCGACCTCATTTCGCGTGCGACCTTCGCCGCAGAGATCATCCGCGAATGCCGGAAGGCGGCGGGCGAGGACATGGCGATCATGCTGCGCTTCTCGCAGTGGAAGCAGCAGGATTATCAGGCGCGCCTGACAGAGACGCCGGAGGAACTGGAGGCCTTCCTGAGGGTCTTCGTCGATGCCGGGGTCGATGTGCTTCACTGTTCCCAGCGTCGTTTCTGGGAGCCCGAATTCCCTGACATCGATGGCGAGAACGGCCTCAATCTGGCCGGCTGGACAAAAAAATTGACAGGCCTGCCGACGGTGACTGTGGGGTCTGTCGGCCTGTCATCGGATTTCATCGGTGCGTTCCGTGGAGAGGCTTCGAAGACCAGGCCGCTGGCCGATGTCATCGAGCGGCTCGACCGGGGCGAGTTCGATCTCGTCGCCGTTGGTCGCGCCCTGCTTCAGGACCCCGAATGGGCTGCAAAGGTCAGGGCGGGCCGGGTGGACGAGCTTGCAGATTATGACGCCGCAAGCCTCGCCTCGCTGAGCTGATCAGCCCTGAACCTTCCCGTCCTTTCAGGCCGCCGAACGCGCAAGCTGAGGGGGCATGCCATTGATAAGGTTCGTGCGCACTTCGTAGCGTGCCGTGCGGACCTTTTCATGAAAGCCGCAATCGACAATGTAGCCGTCGACTTCGTAGCCCTTCGCGGCCCAGTGCGCCTTGATGCGCTTCAGCAGTTCCCTCGCGCCGCGTTCGTCAAAATAGTTCATGGCTTCGCCCTCCATGTGTTGGGTTGATAGAAGGGGTTTTAAGGGAAGCAAGCTGAACATGCAGTCTGTCCTTGCGTTGCTTTTCGTTCATGCAAGCACATCGTCATTGCATCTCTTCGATCTCGGTGATCTCCGCAAGTGGCTCGCCAGAGCAAAGAACATAGATAACGCGGTAGCCTTGCGGGAAGGCGGGGCCAGAATAGGCGACCTCCTCTTCGCTGATCACCTGAGCACCGATTTCGGGAGCCTGTGGTTCAAGGATGAGCCGCAGGCCGGGCGGCATCATCCGGTCCATCGGCCCCTCGCGCCATTCGAATGTGTAGCCGTCCTGCGGCACGGTGACGGTGCCGCTGACATGCAGGATCGGATTGTCGTTCGGCCCCGGCATGCGGTCGATCCGGGCCGTCCAGCCGGAACTCGCGGTCACGGGGCAACCTTCTGCGGCCGGTGGGCTGGCAATGTCGCCTGGCTCGGCGGTCGGTGGCTTGGGCTGGCATCCGGCGAGTACGAGGCCGAGTGTGCATCCGGCGAAAGCGGAAAGTGTCCTGCGCATCTGTCTGTCCTCCTGATCCGTTGCAAGCTTAGCGACGTACATTGCTCCAAAGGAACCCTGTTTCATGAAATCCTTCGCGCTTGCCACTGCCATGACCGCCACTGCACTCAGCTCAGCCTGCGTCTCGACCCGGGTCGACGACTTCGCCGGAGCCTCACGAGAATTTCGCCTTGAGGAGTATTTCCTCGGCCAAACCACGGCTTACGGCGTCTTCGAGGACCGGTTCGGCAAGCTTCGCCGCCAGTTCAAGGTGGAGATGACCGGGACGCTGGAAGGCAACACGCTGAACCTGGACGAACAATTCTACTATTCCGATGGCGAGGAGGACACGCGCGTCTGGACCATCGAGGTTCTGGGAGACGGCGTGTATCGCGGCACCGCCAACGACGTACCGGGCATTGCCGAGGGCAAGGCGGCAGGCAATGCGTTCAACTGGAAGTACAAGGTCGACCTGCCGGTCAATGGCGACACCTGGCGCGTGGGGTTCAATGACTGGATGTATCTGCTGGAGGACAATGTCGTCATGAACCGCGCCTATGTCACCCGCTTCGGCATCGAGATCGGCACCGTGACGATCGCGTTCAGGAAAGACTGATCCGACTCAGCCCGGAACATGCTGCACGCTTTCGATATAGGCGATGAGGGCATCGATCTCGTCCGGCTCGAATTCCCAGGCCGGCATGTCGGGATGGCCGACAACGATCCCCTCGGCGAGGGGTTCGGCAAGGCTCTCGACCGGATAATTGCGCGAAAACATCCGGAACGGTTTGGCGTCGGGGTGCAGGCTCTCGCCCTCTCGCCCGATGGCGTGGCAGGTCGAGCACAATTCGCTTGCGAGCGACTGACCCTCCACCAGAAGCGGATCGGGGGGGGCAGGGGTGGAAGCGGTCTCTGGGGCCGGGCCGGTCTGGGCGCAGGCAGCGAGCCCCGCCAGAGCCGCAGGGACGGTCAGAATGCTGAAATAGCGGCCCATTGCTTGCTCCATCACTTCCACCCTTGGTGATCCAAGTGTAGCGAGTCGCTGGATCAGACGAAAGCCTCAGATCCCTCCGGCCTCAGACCGGAGGGATCGCTGCGCATCAGTTCAGAGCCGCCTCGCGCTTCGCCATGGTGGTCGGCACACCGTCCAGCGTCAGTTCGCCGGCCTCCACAGAGACCTTCACGGTCTGGCCATCCTCGATCCGGCCCTCGAGGATGAGCCGGGCGAGCGGATCCTGCAGTTCGCGCTGGATGACGCGCTTCAGCGGCCTTGCGCCATAGACCGGATCATAGCCGCGATTGACGAGCCAGGTGCGGGCGTCCTCGTCAAGGTCGATCTCGATCTTGCGCTCGGCGAGCAGCTTGCGCAGGCGAGCGATCTGGATGTCCACGATCCGGTCGATGTCCTTGCGGGCGAGCCGCGAGAAGAGCACGGTCTCGTCAATCCGGTTCAGGAATTCCGGGCGGAAATGCGCGCGGATCGCGTCCATCACCGTGTCCTTCACGCCCTCGGTCAGGTCGCCGTCGGGGGCCTCGGCGAGCGCGTGCGAGCCAAGGTTGGAGGTCATGATGATCAGCGTGTTCTTGAAGTCGACGGTGCGGCCCTGGCCATCGGTCAGGCGGCCATCATCGAGCACCTGAAGAAGCGTGTTGAACACGTCCGGATGGGCCTTCTCCACCTCGTCGAACAGGATCACCTGATAGGGCCTGCGCCGCACCGCCTCGGTCAGCACACCGCCCTCATCATAGCCGATATAGCCGGGCGGGGCCCCGATCAGGCGCGAAACCGAGTGCTTCTCCATGAATTCCGACATGTCGAGCCGGACAATGGCCTGTTCGTCATCGAACAGGAATTCGGCGAGTGCCTTGGTCAGCTCGGTCTTGCCGACACCAGTCGGTCCGACGAAGAGGAATGAGCCGATGGGGCGGTTCGGGTCCTGAAGGCCGGCACGGGCCCGGCGCACGGCATTCGACACCGCAAACAGGGCCTCCTCCTGGCCGATCACGCGGGCGCGGAGATTGTCCTCCATCGAAAGCAGCTTCTCGCGCTCGCCCTCCATCATCTTGTCGACGGGAATGCCGGTCCATTTCGAGACGACCTGTGCGATGTGCTCGGGCTGGACGACTTCGGACACGAGTCCGCCTTGCTGGCCGCCTTCCTGCGCCTTGATCATCGCTTCAAGCTGGGGGATTTCACCATATTTGAGCTCGGAGGCGCGGTTCCAGTCGGCATTGCGTTCGGCCTCGGCGAGTTCCGCTCGCACCCGGTCGAGACGTTCCTTGGCCGATGTCGCGCCGGCGAGCCGCTCCTTCTCGGCCCGCCAGGCGGTGGTGAGTTCGTCAGAGCGGGTTTGCAGCTCACCGATTTCCTGTTCGAGCCTGGCAAGACGGTCCTTCGACGCCTCATCGCTCTCCTTGCGCAGGGCCTGCGCCTCGATCTGCAGCTGGGTCAGCCGCCGGTCGATCTCGTCCAGTTCCTCGGGCTTTGAGTCCACCTGCATGCGCAGGCGAGAGGCGGCCTCGTCCATCAGATCGATCGCCTTGTCGGGCAGGAAGCGGTCGGTGATGTAGCGGTTCGACAGCGTCGCCGCCGCGACGATGGCCGCGTCAGACACGTTCACGCCGTGATGGACCTCATAGCGCTCCTTCAGGCCGCGCAGGATGGAGACGGTGTCCTCCACCGTCGGCTCGTCGACATAGACAGCCATGAACCGGCGCGCGAGGGCGGCGTCGCCTTCGACATATTTGCGGTACTCATCGAGCGTGGTGGCACCCACACAATGCAGCTCGCCGCGTGCAAGGGCTGGTTTCAGAAGGTTTGACGCATCCATTGCACCATCAGTCTTGCCCGCGCCGACGAGCGTGTGCATTTCGTCGATGAAGAGGACCACGCCGCCCTCGGCGGTTTCGACCTCTTTCAGCACCGCCTTCAGGCGCTCCTCGAACTCGCCGCGGAATTTCGCGCCCGCGATCAGCGCGCCCATGTCCAGGGCGAGGAGGCGCTTGCCTTTCAGGCTTTCGGGCACGTCGCCATTGATGATGCGCAGGGCAAGGCCCTCGGCAATGGCGGTCTTGCCGACGCCGGGCTCGCCGATCAGGACGGGATTGTTCTTGGTCCGGCGCGAGAGCACCTGCACGGTGCGGCGGATCTCCTCGTCTCGCCCGATCACCGGGTCGAGCTTGCCCGCGCGGGCATCGGCGGTCAGGTCGCGTGTGTATTTCTTGAGCGCCTCATAGCCCTCCTCGGCATTCTCGCTGTCAGCGGTGCGGCCCTGGCGCATCTGCAGGACAGCGCCTTCCAGCGCTTTCCCGGTCGCGCCGGAACTGCGGATCGCCTCGGCAGAGGGCGTGCCCTTCAGCCCCGCAATGGCGAGCAGCAGGCGTTCGGCGGTGACGTAGCTGTCGCCGGCCTCCTTCGCCTGCGCCTCGGCATCGGCAAAGAGTTTTGCGGTGTCCTGCGTCAGTTGCAGGCCGGAGGTGGCACCGGAGACCTGCGGCAGCTTGCGCAGGGCGTCTTCCACCGCGCCAGCCACCATGTCGGGCCGGCCCCCAGCCGCGCGGATCAGGTTCGCGGCAAGCTGGTCACGATCGTCAAGGAGCGCCTTCATGACGTGCTCGGTGGTGAATTGCTGGTGTTTGGAGGCCAGCGCCTGGGTCTGGGCGGCCTGGAGAATGGCGCGGGCGCGCTCGGTATAGATGTCGAGATTCATGTTTCTCCCCCTCTCTGAGGCAGGTTTATGTCGTCACTCACCCGCCGGGACATCCCGCGCGGGCAATCAGATGATAAACGCCCCGGTCACGGCAGCGTTCGCGTCAGGGATAATGTGGGAAAAGGCATGACGGCTTGCAAGTCGTGCGGCCGCGAAGCTGAGCCTTTGGGCACAGCAGACAGCCTGCTCTGCGGAGGCGCTCAGTGCAACGGTCCAGCGACCCGCTTTGCCGCGATCAGGCGCTCGGCGGTCTCGTCGCGATGCTTCTTCAGATAGCGCATGAAGGGCGTGCCGCCCGTGCCGATTTCGGTGTCATTTCCGGAAGCGGCGCGGTGCTGCTTGTTGATATAGTTCGCTGCATATTCTAGATGGCGCGTGCGGAAGTCCGCCATGGCCTGGATGATGGTATTGTAGGCCCGTGTCAGGCCCTCATCGCCAGCGGTCTCGACGAAGGGGCGCAAACGGCTGGCCGCGCGCGTATCGTCGATGAAGCGGCGGTGCGCGGGCGGACGGTAGATGTGGAGCTGGTCGAGATATTCGCGCAACGGATCGGCGGCATGTCCGACGCCCATCAGCGCGTCCATGGCGGGCACGATGGAGGATTGCGAGCCGGTCTGCCCGCGGAAGGCCTGGCCCTCCGACCCGAAGCGCTCGACACCTTCATAGATGATGCCGTTCGGCAGCGCCGGATTGTCCCGCCAGCCATGGATGTAGGGGCGCACGCGCTCGAAATAGATGTAAGGGTCGCAGCGTTCCGGCATCCGGTCGAAAATCGCATTTATGGTGCGCCAGACCGTGCCCATGCCCTCAAGGAGTGACCGTGTTTCTGCCACATCGCCGGCATGGCTCGCCTCGATGACCGGGCCGAAGGCTGCAAGCGCCCGGCCGGCAGCGGCCTCGATGGCGACATGGATGAGGACGAACCAGTTCTCGTCCTGACCGTTCAGGAAGTTCTGGATCATGAAGATGTTGTCGAGATCGACAGGGCCGTTCCTGTCGATGAGGCCCCAATTGTCGAGCACATAGCCCGAATAGGGCAGCAGGGGCTGCTGGCCGAGATGATCGGCGAGGGCGACCATCGGCACGGCAAGGTTGACCGGCAGGATGTGCGGGGGCCCGGGCTCTCCCCAGACATAGGCCTGCACCATGAAGGAGTAATGCACCATGCACATGCGCGCCTGAGCGTCGCTCATCCGGTCGAGCGGCAGGTCGATCATGGGCAGACGGCCGAACAGGAGTTCACGCACCCGCCCGGTCGGCAGGTATTGCGGCAGTGACATGGCGACGTCCCGCGCGAGCGCCAGTTCCCCCTCCAGGACAATCTCGTCAGCATTGTAGCGGCACAGAAAACCCCGTTCCGCTGACATGTCATAATCGGCCAGATCCAGCATGTCCTGCTCCCTCATTCTGAATTGCAATAATGCACGAGGTCATGCACAATTTCAGATCATTTGAAGGGTTTGAGCGAGCAAGGGCACGATCTTTGACGGAACTAGACCAGATAAACCGCAGAATATTGCAGACGCTGGAAAGCGATGGTCGGATCAGCAATACCGAGCTTGCCGCCCGTGTCGGCCTGTCGCCCTCGGCCTGCCTGCGCCGGGTGCAGGAACTGGAGCGCTCCGGCTGGATCAGAGGCTACCGGGCCGTGCTTGATCGCTCGAAAATGGGCACCGGACTCGTGGTCTTCGTCATGGTGGGGCTCGACGCCCATCTCTCCAAGGATGCGCGCGCGTTCGAACAGGCCATGGCGGCGGCCCCGCAGGTGCGCGAGTGTCACAACATCACCGGCGCGGTCGAATATCTCCTGCGCGTGGAGGTGGCCGACCTGCCGGCCTACAAGGCGTTTCATTCAGATATTCTGGGTGTCCTGCCGCAGGTGCGCTCGATCACCTCGCACATCTGTCTCGGATCACCGAAGGATTTGCGCGCCTGAGGGCCCGCGACCATGGGGACCTCAGCGCGGAGCGACCACCAGCCCGTCGCTGATCATGGCGCACCAGTCAGGCTTTTTCTCGCCACCATCATAGTCCCAGGACCGGTGGGAGCCGGCCCGGATGAAGGTTTCGGCAGCGTCCTCGCCATTGATGGAGAGGTCAACAACGAGGCGGCCATAACGGTCTGCGCCATAGTTCCGGGTGACTTCGATCTCCGCGTCGCGGCTCAGTTCCACAGCGACAGCCTTCGCCTCGAAGCCGATCTCACGCTCGGCCTCGCATTCGGCACCGCCAAAGGCACCAACGCCGCCGGTCTCGGGCGCATCCACGCCGTGCAGGCGAAAGCGCGTGCCGTCTGACAGACGGCCGCTGTCACCATCGGACCAGTAGACGGAGAGTTCGTCGCTCACCGTCGCGCCGGTCGCAACTGCCGCCGTCACGGCCACGCCACCGGCGAGCACTGCACCTGCGGTCCACATACTGCCTGCCTGTCCGAGGGATCTAATGAGTTTCATGGCCAGCCTCTTGAAAGCGCTGGCTTCAGCCTTCCTTCAGACTGGTTAGCGCCGGGTAAAGAGACGCGGGCTGCGGCCTTGCCGGGCGGCAGGGTTTCGGGCAAGCGGTGCTGAGAAACCCCGGGGGCAGGGAGCGAGAGGAAAGAGCATGGGACTGGAAGGCACGCCGATCACCTTCATCCTGCTGGCCGCCAATGTGCTGGCGAGCTTCATCGCCTTTTCCAATCCGGGCTTCCTGTCGGCGAACCTGCTGACGACGAATGGCGTGCGGGCGGGCGAGGTGCAGCGCCTGCTGACCAGCGGTTTCATTCACGGCTCCGGCGTGCACCTGTTCGTGAACATGCTGACCCTGTATTTCTTCGGGCCGTATCTCGAACAGATGCTCGGCCCGGTGAACTACCTCATCGTCTATTTCGGCGCGCTGATCGGGGGCAGCGCGTGGGCGCTCGTGGAGAACTGGAAGAACCCGAACTATGCCGCGCTTGGCGCGTCGGGCGCGATCTCCGGCGTGATCGTGTCCTTCTGCGTGTTCGAGCCTTTCGCCATGCTCTACATCTTCTTCGCCATTCCCATGCCGGCGATCGTGTTTGCCGTGCTCTACATCGCGTTTTCAGCGGCGATGACGGGTCGGGCGAACAAGCGCATCGCGCATGAGGCCCATCTTGGCGGCGCGCTGGCCGGGCTTGCGCTGACGCTGATCCTCGTGCCGGGCTCCGGCTCTGCCATGATCGAAGCTGTCAGGGATTATTTCGGCTGATGGGCGTTGTGCTCGAGGCTTATGAAGCCTGCATTGCCGGGGGTCGGCTGAACGCCGATCCCGGGCAGGCGGTGATCGCTGCGCGCCTCGATGATCTTGCCAGCCGCCTCGCCGAGGGTCGCGGCCTGTTCGGGCGACGCAAATCGGTGCGCGGGCTGTACATCTGGGGCGGGGTGGGGCGCGGCAAGTCCATGCTGATGGACATGTTCTTCCGCCATGCCCCGGTTGAGGCCCGGCGCCGGGTCCATTTCCACGATTTCATGCAGGAGGTTCAGCAGCTGATCCATGCCGAGCGCGCGAAGGGATCAGACGATGCTGTTGCCCCCGTCGCCGGGAGTATTGCCGATGCGACCCGCCTCCTCTGCTTCGACGAGTTCCAGGTGAGCGACATTGCCGATGCCATGGTGCTGAAGCGCCTTTTCGAGGGGCTGCTCGAGCGGAAAGTGGTGGTGGTGTCGACCTCCAACCGGGTGCCGGACGAGCTCTACAAGGACGGCCTGAACCGCCAGCTCTTCCTGCCCTTCATCGATCTTTTGAAATCGGAACTCGACGTTGTGGAGATCGAGGCGGCGCGGGACTATCGCCTCGAACGCCTGACCGAGGCGCCGGTCTGGTACACGCCGCTGGGGGATGCGGCGACCGCTGCGCTCGATCACGCCTGGCAGCGCCTGACCCTGGGAGCCGAGCCCCAGCCCCACACGCTCAACGTGAAGGGTCGCAAGGTGGAGCTGAAGGAGACCGCCGCCGGTGTCATACGCTCCACTTTCGCCCGGCTCTGCGAACGCCCGCTAGGGCCGGCCGATTATCTCGCCATCGCCGCCCATGCCCACACGCTGATCCTCGACGGCGTGCCGGTGCTGACGGCGGCAAAGCGCAATGAGGCGAAGCGGTTCGTCACGCTGATCGACACGCTTTACGAGGCGAAGGCGAAGCTCGTCGCCGCCGCCGAAGCCGAACCCGAAGCGCTCTACCCCGAAGGCGATGGCAGCTTCGAGTTCCAGCGCACGGTTTCCCGCCTGTCCGAAATGCGCTCAAGCGAGTATCTTGGTGCCGAACACGTGCTCCTGCCGGAGGCCGTGGAGGGGGCGTGAGTCCCGTTTGCAGAAGCGTCCGGAACGCGGGTCGCTGTTCGTCGTTGGTCCTTCGATAGCAACCGGAAGGAACTGATCCATGGCACAGCGCGCACACGGAAAGAAGATGGCCATCCTCGTCACCGATGGCGTGGAGCAGATTGAGCTGACCAGTCCGCGCGAGGCGGTTGAGGCGGAGGGTGGCGAGACGGTGATCGTCTCGCTGAAAGACGGCGAAGTCCAAGGTTTCAACCATATGGAGACGGGTGACCGCTTCAAGGTCGATCAGTCAATCGACACCGCCCGGCCAGAGAATTTCGACGCCCTGCTCATCCCCGGCGGCCTCTACAGCCCGGACGCGCTGCGCACCGATTCCCGCGCTGTCGCTTTCGCCCGGAAATTCTTCGAGCAGAAGAAGCCCGTCTTTTCCATCTGCCACGGACCGCAGGTCCTGATTTCGGCGGATGTTGTGAAAGGCCGCAAGATGACAGGCTATGCCGCGATCCAGCCGGATTTGCGAAACGCCGGTGCGGAGGTCTCCGATGTGGAAGTGGTCGTGGATCAAGGCCTCGTGACCTCGCGCAATCCGAACGATCTCGACGCCTTCAACGCGAAGATTGTGGAGGAAATCTGCGAAGGCAAGCACGCCGAGCAGGCCATCTGAGCCCGGCAGAAGTGACACTTCCCGAGCCCGTCCGGCCCCGTCGGGCGGGTTTTTTGAGCGTCCTTGAAGCGACCCGGCATCGGCATTTGTGCTAAGGTCTGCTCATCGCAACTGTGGGAGGACGCGACGATGGTCAATGAAGACAAACTCAACACGCTTCTGGGTCAGGTGATAGGAGATCTGGGTGCTGCCTATTCGGTTTCGCTGGTGCGGCTCGGAGATCGACTGGGTCTTTACAAGGCGGTGCATGAGGGTGGGCCGGCGACGAGTGACGAACTGCCCGCACGCACCGGCCTGAACGCCCGTTACCTGCGCGAATGGACCGCACAGCAGGCGGCCTCGAACTATCTCGAATACGATGGCGCAACCGGAAGGTTCACCCTGCCGCTGGAGCACGCCATGGTGTTTGTGGACCCGAACAGCCCCGTCTACTTGATGGGTGGTTTCGACAACATGCTCGCCACCATCGAGAACGAGCCCAAGGTGGAGGCCGGATTTCGTTCCGGTGATGGCGTGGCCTGGGGCGACAGAGACGCCGTTCAACATGGTGCTGGAAGCGCGGGTTTAGTCGATAAACACCGAGCCGGGGTGGCCGTCACCGCCCCGGCTCGGCGGTTCTAACCAAACGCCTCCAGCAGCGCCTCGTCCCTGCCGATCTCCGGGTTCGGCGTGGTGAGCAGCCGGTCGCCGACGAAGATCGAATTTGCCCCGGCCAGCAGGCAGAGCGCCTGACCTTCCTCGCTCATCGTCTCGCGGCCGGCTGACAGGCGCACCCAGCTTTTCGGAAAGACGATTCGGCAGGACGCAATGGCGCGGGCCAGTTCGATCACGCTGATCCTCGGGCTCTTGCCAAGCGGCGTGCCCTCGATCGGCACCAGCATGTTGACCGGAACGCTTTCGGGATGGGGCGAGAGCTGTGCGAGCTCATGGATGAGCCCGATCCGGTCGGCGCGACTCTCGCCCATGCCGAGAATGCCGCCGCAGCAGAGTTTCATGCCCGCAGCACGGGCCTTGGCGAGCGTGTTGAGCCGGTCCTCATAGACCCGCGTCGTCACCACCTGATCATAATATTCCCGCGAGGTGTCGAGGTTGTGGTTGTAATAGTCGAGCCCCGCTTCCACCAGCCGCTCGGCCTGGCCGTCCTCCAGCATGCCCAGCGTGGCGCAGGTCTCCAGCCCCTCCGCCTTTACAGCAGCGATCATCTCCGCCACGCGCGGCACATCGCGATCCTTCAGCGTGCGCCAGGCCGCGCCCATGCAGAAGCGGTCTGCGCCATTGGCCTTCGCGCGGCGGGCGGCGGCGACCACCTCATCCAGCGGCAGGAGTTTTTCCGCCTTCACACCGGTGTCGAAATGCGCCGACTGGGAGCAATAGCCACAATTCTCCGCGCAGCCGCCGGTCTTGATGGACAGAAGCTGTGATTTCTGTACCGCGCCATCGGCCCAGTGCGCCGCCTTCACGCTGAGCGCCCGCGCAAACAGCGCATCGAGCGGAAGCTCGTAGACCGCCGCAATTTCGTCGCGGGTCCAGTCCTGGCGGGGCGTGAGGTCGTTCATGGGCATCGGTCCTTTGCTGTTCGCGCGCGAACCTAGGCGAGACGAACCGGTTTGGGTAGGGAGGGTTTGAATCCTCCGCCCTTCGCCGCATTGCACCCAGCCGCACCCCGCGCTATCCCGCATCCAATGAAATCAAACACCTGAGGAGGGGCTTATGGCTCGCAGGAAGATTGCGCTGATAGGTTCGGGGATGATTGGCGGCACGCTCGCCCATGTGGCGGCGCGCGAGGAGATGGGCGATGTGGTCCTGTTCGACATTGCCGAGGGCCTGCCCGAGGGCAAGAGCCTCGACATTGCCGAATCGACGCCGGTCTTCAATGCCTCGGTCTCGCTGATGGGCACCCAGTCCTATGAGGACATTGCGGGCGCTGATGTCTGCATCGTCACCGCCGGTGTGCCGCGCAAGCCCGGCATGTCGCGCGATGACCTTCTCGGCATCAATCTGAAAGTGATGAAGGCCGTGGGCGAGGGCATCAAATCCTTCGCGCCGAACGCCTTTGTCATCTGCATCACCAATCCGCTCGACGCCATGGTCTGGGCGCTGCAGAAATTCTCCGGCCTGCCGACCAACAAGGTGATCGGCATGGCGGGCGTGCTGGATTCGGCGCGCTTTGCCTATTTCCTGTCGGAGAAGACCGGCGTGTCGGTGGCCGATATCGTCGCCTGGACGCTGGGCGGGCATGGCGACACCATGGTGCCGATGGTGCGTCACTCGACCGTGGGCGGCCTGCCGCTTCCCGATTGTGTGAAACAGGGCTGGATGAGCCAGGACGAGCTTGACGCCATCGTCCAGCGCACCCGCTCGGGCGGCGGCGAGATTGTCGCGCTCCTGAAGACCGGCTCGGCCTATTACGCGCCGGCCGAGAGCGCAATCGCCATGGCGAAATCCTATCTCAACGACCAGAAGCGCGTCCTGCCCTGCGCAGCCTATTGCTCGGGCGAGTACGGCCTGAACGGCATCTATGTCGGCGTCCCGACGCTCATCGGCTCCAATGGCTCGGAGCGGATCATCGAATTCGATTTCAATGATGCCGAGCGGGAGATGTTCCAGAACTCCGTCGATGCCGTGAACGGCCTGATCGAGGCCTGCAAGGGGATCGAGCCGAGTCTGGCGTAGGAACGCTCTCTCAGTCATTGGTTCGCCGGACAGGCGCTTCGGAAACGTCCTTACCGTTCCGAGGCGCTGCCGCTGGAACCTGCCGCATGAGCCTCGGCCCGACCATTGAGACCGACCGCCTGATCCTCCGCCCGCCAGCGGTGGAGGATTTCGAGGGTTTCTGCGCCTTCATGGCCGATGCGGAGGCTGTGCGCCATATTGGCGGCACCATGACGCCGCCCATGGTCTGGCGGGGGCTTGCGACCATCATGGGGGCGTGGACGCTGAACGGCTTTTCCTTCTTCTCCGTCATCGAGAAGGAGACTGGCGAATGGCTCGGCCGGGTCGGGCCGTGGCAGCCGCTCGGCTGGCCCGGCACGGAGGTCGGCTGGGGACTGAAACGTGCTGCCTGGGGCAAGGGATACGCCATGGAGGCGGCTGTCGCGAGCATGGACTTCGCCGTGAATGATCTCGGCTGGACCGAGATCATTCACACCATTCTGCCGGAGAATATCCCCTCGATCCGCCTCGCCGAACGCCTCGGTGCGCGCCGGACAGGGCAGGCCACGCTGCCCGCTCCGCTCGAAAACCATACCTGCGATGTCTACAGCCAGTCCGCCGCGGACTGGCGCGAAAGGCGAGGCCCGGCCTAGACACTGACCCCGACTGTGGCCCATCCTTACCCGAACTGATTTCACGGGAGGCCACATGTTCCATCGCTTCAGGATGCTCACGCTTGCCGGCCTGATCGCCGCACCGCTCGCCGTTTCACAGGGCGGAATCGACCCCGCTGACATTCCGCCGGACGTGCGCGAGACGGTGAAAACGCTGATCACGAGCGCCTTCGAGGATGAGACGGGGCTTGCCTTTGTCGAGGATCTGACGACCGAAATCGGGCCGCGCCTTGCCGGGTCCGAGGCTGAGAAACGGGCGCGTGACTGGTCTGTTGAGCGGCTCGAAGCGCTCGGCTTCGACACGGTCCGGGTCGAGGGCTTCGACATTCCCTTCTGGACGCGCGTGTCGGAACGCGCCGAAGTGGTCGAGCCCTATCCCCAGCCGCTGGTCATCACCGCGCTCGGCGGCTCGACCTCGACGCCCGAGGGCGGTGTGACGGCCGAAATCATCCGTTTCGAGAGCATGGCGGGACTGCGCGCCGCCGATCCGGACGAGGTGGAGGGCAAGATCGTCTTCATCGATGAGATGATGACGCGCACCCAGATCGGCTCGGGTTACGGCGTCGCCGTCGCGAAGCGTCGCGACTGTGCGGAGGTAACGATGGAGAAGGGCGGTGCGGCCTGTCTCATCCGCTCGGTTGGCACGCAGGCCCGGCGTTTCCCGCACACCGGAATGATGGCGCGCGGCGACGCGGTCGGCGCAGGTCCTGCCGCAGCGCTGTCGCCGCCGGATGCCGACCAGCTGGCCCGCCTGCTGGAACGCGGTCCGGTGACTTTGAGCCTCGACATCGAGGTCGAGACGAAGACACGGGTGCCGTCCGGCAATGTGATTGCAGAACTGACGGGCCGCGAGCGACCGGAAGAGATCGTTCTCATCGGTTGCCATCTCGACAGCTGGGACCTTTCCACGGGCGCGCTCGACGATGCGGCGGGTTGTGGCATTGTGGTGGGCGCGGCCATGCAGATCGCGGCATTGGAAGAGCGCCCGAAGCGGACCATCCGCGTGGTGCTCTACGGGGCCGAGGAAGTGGGCCTGCTCGGCGCGACCGCCTATGCAAGGCAACACGCCAGGGATTTGCCGAACCATATCCTTGCCTCGGAGAGCGATTTCGGCGCTGGACGCATCTGGCGTTTCCAGACGAATTTCGGCGAGGGCGCACTGCCCTATGCCCGCGCCATCCAGGGCGTGCTGATGCCGCTCGGTGTGGTGCCGGATGACAATGAGGCGATGGGCGGGCCGGACATCGGCATCCTTCGGCGCTCAGGCGTTCCGGTGGTAACGCCTGGCCAGGACGGAACCGACTATTTCGACTATCACCACACGCCTGATGACACATTCGACAAGATCGGCCCGGAAGCCTTGAGGCAGAATGTGGCGGTCTATGCGGCCTTCACCTATCTGGCTGCGGAAATGGACTGGGATTTCCGCAAGGCCGGGCCGAACTCCGGCACCGAATAGGCGAGGCCAGGGACAGCCAAGGTGCGCGTCCGCCCCGCCCGGGGAGAGGGATGGCGGGGCGGACGCTTCCTCCGCGCGTGTTCCCCCACCCGCGACTGAGCTGCCTCTGTACCTAAAGACGTGACCAGGCGGGAAAACGGGTCACGACCACCGAAAAATTTTTTCCCTGCACCAAACTTGCAGGTCCGATGGCGCTCGGGCAGGCTGTTCGCAAAGGGGACGGACATGACATCGGGAGAGGAGCGCGAGGAAAAGGCGAAGGCCCTGCTGGGGGCCTGGCGTGGTGGCGACACCGCCGCGCGCGACCAGCTTTTTGACCTCGTTTACCGGGAACTTCAGCAGATTTCGGCGGCGCTCCTGCGCGCAGAACGCAACACCTCGCTCTCAACCGGCGATCTGGTGAGCGAGGCGGTGCTGCGGCTGATCCGGCTCGATCGGATCGAATGGGCCGACAAGGCGCATTTCCTGGCGCTTTCGGCGCGCGCCATGCGCCGGGCACTGGTCGACCATGCCCGCAAGAAACGCACCGACAAGCGCCATCACGAGAAGGTCACGCTGATGACGCAGGTTCATGGCGGCGGTGTGGAACAGCTGGAACTCGACCGGCTCGACAAGGCGCTGATCCGCCTGCAGGCCATCGATGCCGAACGCGCCGAGATTGTCGAACTGCGCTATTTCGGCGGCATGAGCCTCGAAGAGGTCGCCGAGGTGATGAGCATGTCCGATTCCACGGTCAAGCGTCACTGGCGGGTCGCGCGGGCCTGGCTCGCCGACGCCATGGGATCGATCGATCCCGATGAGATGCGTGCCTGACGAGCTTCATTGCCGCTTGCACCGTTTCCAAGGTCCGCTGACGAAGCGGCCCTGCAGGTGGGCGGAACCTGCAGGGCCTTCGACCCGCGACCTACGGAGGGGGGAGGGGTCGCCGCGGGCTCGTCTTTACCCGTTCCTCAGCCCACAAAGGGGCTCGCGGTCCGGGTCAGGGCCAGGGCCATGAAAGCGACCGCAGCAGCGCCCATGAGGGTAAGCGAAAAGATGCGGCTGATGGTGTGCGAGCGAGTCATGTCCCTGTTTCCTGTCCCTTCAAATTCCCGAAAGCCGTGTTGGTTCCGGCTCATGGAAAGTTTTCTTCCGACGCGTGCCGGAACGAAGGTGGAGGTGGGGCGAGATTGGGGCATTTTGATCGGCCGGTTCCGGAATAGGCCCCATTCCGCCTTGTCATGGTCTGCGGTCTGCGACGCTGCCAGCTCGACAAGTCCGGTCGGCTTACCTAACCATGCAGGCTGGGGAACGGGACACGGAAAAGAGGGACGAGGCCGCCGGTGCATCCGAAACAGAAATCCTTCCTGAAATTCTGGGCGGCGCCGATCCTGATCGGTCTCGTGCTGCTCTGGCTCGCTTTCCGGATGATGGAGCCGCCGCCGCCCAAGACCGTCGTGTTCGCCGCGGGCTCACCGTCCGGGGCCTATTACCGTACCGCCGAAGCCTATCGCGAGCGGCTTGCGGAATATGGTGTCGAGGTCGTGGTGCTCGAAACCGCCGGATCGGTTGAGAATATCGGCCTTCTCCTGTCGGACGAGGCCGATGTGGCGCTGATCCAGGGCGGCATTGCCTCGGGCATGGAAACCGGCGAACTGCGCGCGCTCGGAGCGCTCTTCAAGGAGCCGCTCTGGGTGTTCAGGCGCGCAGGGATCGAAGGCGACGATCTGGGCGACCTGTCCGGGGCACGCATCGCGATCGGCCCGGAGGGCTCCGGGACACGGGCGCTGATGGAGACGGTGCGCGCCGAATATGCCGGGCGCTGGCCGGAGGCGGCCTCGCTCCCGCTGGCCGGTGCTGAGGCGCGCGAGGCGCTGAGAGCCGGTCGCATCGACGCGGCGGCCTTCGTGGCCTCGGTTGAGGCCTCCTATGTCGGGGAGCTCCTGAAGGATCCGCGCTTCGAGCTTTTGGCCTTCGACCGCGCCGAGGCAATCGCGCGGCGCATCCCCTATCTGTCGTCAGCGACGCTTCTGCGCGGCGTGGTGGATGTCGGCGGCGACATTCCGGCGCAGGATATTCCGCTCATCTCGACCGCTGCCATGCTCGTTGTCGGCGAGGACACCCATCCCGCCATCCAGTCAATCCTCATGGAGGCCGCCCATGAGATCAGTCGCGGCGGCACGCTGATGGCACCGCCTGGGACATTTCCGAGCCGCGATCTGGTCGACCTGCCGCTTTCGAAGGAAGCCACACGCTATTATGAACGCGGGCCAAGTTTCCTGCGCCGGGTGTTTCCGTTTGACTGGGCGAATTTCCTGGAGCGCACCTGGGTGCTGCTGATCCCGCTCCTGACACTCATGATCCCGCTGGTTCGGATCGCGCCGCCCATCTACCAGTGGCGCACGAGGCGGAAGATCTGGATCTGGTACCGCGACCTGCGCGATCTCGAGCATCAGGGCCGCCGCGCGGAAACGCAGGAGCAACAGCAGGCGGTGCTCGACAAGCTGGCGGGCCTGCAGGCCGAGACCGGCTCCATACAGGTTCCGCTCTCCTATACCGACGATCTCTATCGCCTGCGCAATCACATTTCCTTCGTCTACGCGCTGCTGGAACGACAGGCGGAGGGGCATGAGGCGTAGAGTGATGCTATCATGAGGGGTCAAGGGAGGACCATCATGGCAGAATTCGAAGTCGTCGAGACAAACCCGCAGCCTTACATCTTCATCGAGCATGAGGCCGAATTCGGCCCCGACATGCAGCCGCTTTTCGCCGACGCCTTCGGCAAGCTCTGGCAGTTTCGCGAAGCGCACGGCATTGTCCCCGTCGGCCCTCCGATGAGCGTGACAGTCTGGGTCAAGGGCAATCGCTCGCGTTTTCGCGTTTCGCTTCCCGTGGGCATCGGGGACGCGGAGAAGGCCACCGGTGAGATCGCCTTCGACACGCTGCCTGCAGGCCTTGCAGCGCATGTGACCCATAACGGCAGCTATCAGGGGCTCGGCGCGACCTATGACGCGCTCATGGGCTGGATGAGCGCTCAGGGGCACACACCAGCCATGCCCTGCTGGGAGGTGTATGTCGACGATCCTGGCGAGGTGCCGGAAGAGACGCTGCGCACCGAAATCTACATGCCGATCGGATAAGAGGCCTTCTCAGAAGGGCTGCCTGATCCTATTTCCACGGGCTGGCGGCGGCTGCCCCGTTCGTGAAGGGTCCTTCATTCCGGCGACCGTACATTCTCGTCAGGGAGCTGGCATTCTGGCTGGGACCGTGGTCCCGGCTCATCCGGCACCCACCTGTTTAACAGGGTCGACGGGAATGATCATGTCCCCACGGCGCATGGTGGTCGCCGCCGCCTTGTTTTGAGGGCCGATCCATTTTCTCCCGGGCCAGTATGACACCATCGCAAATCAAATCGGCCCTGCGTGGCCAGCTGAAACTGCTCCGCGAGGAGGTCGCTGCGCGCGACCCGGATGCGGGCGAGCGACTGGCGGAACGCTTTCCCGAGAAGCTGCTGGCGCGCTATGGGCCTGTGGTGTCGGCCTACTGGCCATTGGGCTCGGAAATCAATCCGCGACCGCTCATGGCGCGGCTGAAAGGGCTCGGCGCGGCAATCGTTCTGCCGCGTGTCGAAGACGAGGGCCTTGTCTTCAGGCAGTTCGAGAGCGAAGCAGCGCTGGTGCCCGGCGGGTTCGGCCTGATGGAGCCGCCGCCCCAGTCGCTCGAAATTCGCCCCACACTGATCCTCCTGCCGCTGCTCGGCTTCGATGCGGAGGGCAACCGGCTGGGCTATGGCAAGGGCCATTATGACAAGGCGATTGCGGCGCTGCGGAGAGAGGGCCGCGCCTTTCTCTGCGGGCTCGCCTATGACGAGCAGCGCGTGACATCGGTCCCGGCCGAGCCGCATGACGTGCCGCTCGACTGGGTCGTGACGCCCGGTGGCAATCTGCCGCTCTTTCTCGCCCGGGCCGGCGGGGAGAACTGAAGCCGGGCCCGTCTCGCGCCAATTGGTCGCAACACGGTCAATTCAGCCGACCTTCGCCTGAGTTGTCAGCCTGAAAAACGCGTGCTAAGCCGCCGCGAATTCCAGTGGAAAGCGCGCGTTTTCCGCTGGTGAGGGGTTGTCCGTCCTTTCGTGAACGGAATACCGGTCTTGACGGGCGCGCTGGACCCAGCAGCGACCGGCCAGTGTGAAGGAACAGGCTTTGAGCGCATCGACGACAGCCATGAGCGAAGCGGCACGACGCTATGCATCCGCTCTGTTCCAGCTGGCCCAGGACAAGGGGGCGCTGGAAGCGGTGAGCACGGGGCTGAAAGCCTTCGGGAAGGCGATTGCCGAGAGCGCCGAGCTGAAATCCTTCCTCGCCACGCCGATCTACCGGCTCGAGGACAAGGCCGAGGCGCTCGGCGCCATTGCCGACAAGATGGGCCTGCCGGAGCTTGTGAAGAAATTCGTCGGCACCATGGCGCTGAACGGTCGCGCGCGGGAACTGCCGGGCGCGATTGCGGCCTTTGACGAACTTTACGTCAATCAGCGCGGCATCAAGCGCGCGATTGTGCGCACGCCGAAACCGATCACCGACGCCCAGCGCGAGCGCCTTGAAGGCCTGCTCGCCAGGACCGTCGGCGGCGCGTTTGACCTCAGAGAAGAAGTCGATGCCGACCTGATTGGCGGCATCCAGCTGAAAATCGGCTCTCAGCTCGTCGATGCGAGCTTGAAAGCCAAACTTGAACGCCTGAACACCGCCATGAAGGGAGCCTGAGCGAGATGGACATCCGTGCGGCTGAGATCTCAGAGATCCTGAAGACACAGATCGAGAATTTCGGCGCGGAGGCTTCGGTCTCCGACGTCGGGCAAGTGCTGTCGGTGGGCGACGGCATTGCGCGCATCTATGGCCTCGACAATGTCCAGGCCGGCGAGATGGTCGAGTTCGAGAACGGCCTGAAAGGCATGGCGCTGAACCTCGAAACCGACAATGTCGGCGTCGTGATCTTCGGCGACGACCGCGGCATCAAGGAAGGCGACAATGTCAAGCGGACCGAGGAAATCGTTGCCGCGCCGGTCGGCAAAGGCCTGCTCGGCCGTGTCGTCAACGCACTCGGCGAGCCGATTGACGGCAAGGGTCCGCTTGAGGGCATCGAGAGCCGCAACCGGGTGGACGTGAAGGCGCCGGGCATCATCCCGCGCAAATCCGTGCATGAGCCGATGGAAACCGGCATCAAGGCGATTGACGGCATGATCCCGGTCGGTCGCGGCCAGCGCGAGCTCGTCATCGGCGACCGCCAGACCGGCAAGACCGCGATCTGCATCGACGCGATCCTGAACCAGAAGGCCGCCTTCGAGGCCGACAATGAGAGCCAGAAGCTTTACTGCGTCTATGTCGCCGTCGGCCAGAAGCGCTCGACGGTCGCGCAGGTTGTGAAGACGCTGGAAGAGCGCGGCGCGCTCGACTACACCATCGTGGTCGCCGCCACTGCATCGGAACCCGCCCCGATGCAGTATCTCGCCCCTTACACCGCCTGCACCATTGCGGAGTATTTCCGCGACAATGGCATGCACGCGCTGATCATCTATGACGACCTTTCCAAGCAGGCCGTTGCATACCGCCAGATGTCGCTGCTCCTGCGCCGTCCGCCGGGCCGCGAAGCCTATCCGGGTGACGTGTTCTATCTCCACTCCCGCCTGCTGGAGCGCGCCGCGAAACTGAATGAGGACAACAAGGCCGGTTCGCTGACCGCGCTGCCGATCATCGAGACCCAGGCGAATGACGTGTCGGCCTACATCCCGACCAATGTGATCTCCATCACCGACGGCCAGATCTTCCTTGAAACCGACCTCTTCTATCAGGGCATCCGCCCGGCGGTGAACGTGGGCCTCTCGGTGTCACGTGTGGGTTCAGCCGCGCAGACCAAGGCGATGAAGAAAGTCGCCGGCGCGATGAAGGGCGAGCTTGCCCAGTACCGCGAAATGGCGGCCTTCGCGAAATTCGGCTCCGACCTTGATGCCGCGACGCAGAGGCTCCTCAATCGTGGTGCCCGGCTGACGGAACTCCTGAAGCAGCCGCAATACTCGCCGCTGCAGATGGAAGAGCAGGTCATGGTCATCTATGCCGGCACGCGCGGCTATATCGACAGCGTCCCGGTGTCGGAAGTGACCCGCTACGAGTCCGAACTGCTCGCCTGGCTGCATTCCAACAAGTCCGATCTCCTGAAGAAAATCCGCGAGGAGAAGAAGATCGACAATGTGGAAGACGAGATGAAAGACGCGCTCGAAACCTTCACCAAAAGCTTTGCCTGAGGCGTTAACCGACTAAGCGAGGGCAGTTGCCGACATGCCAAGCCTCAAGGAACTCAAGGGCCGGATCAATTCCGTCAAGTCGACGCGGAAGATTACCAAGGCCATGCAGCTCGTCGCCGCGGCGAAGCTGAAGCGTGCGCAGGATGCGGCTGAGCAGTCGAAGCCCTACTCCAAGCGCATGGCCGCCGTGATCGCGAACCTCACCGCCTCGCTCGGCGCGGACGGTGCGGGGCCAAGGCTCCTGACCGGCACAGGCGGCGATGAGCGTTACCTGATCGTCGTCGTCACGTCCGAGCGCGGTCTCTGCGGGGGCTTCAACTCCGCTGTCGTCAAACAGGCGAAACGCCGTATCGACGAGTTGATCGTCTCCGACAAGAAGGTGAAGATCATCACCATCGGCAAGAAGGGCCGCGAACAACTCGGCCGCGAATATGGCGACCTCCTCCTCGATCATGTCGACACCTCCGACGCCAAGAATGCCGAAAGCCTTGCCGCCGTCGCGCAGTCGCTCGGCGAGGAACTGACGGCGCGCTATGAACTCGGCGAGTTCGACAAGGTGACACTGATCCATTCGGAATTCCGCAGCGTGCTCTCTCAGGTGCCCGTGAACAAGGGCCTGATCCCGGCCGAGCCCCCCGCCGATGCCGAGACCATCAACCTCAAGGGGGCGATCTATTCCTATGAACCGGGCGAGGAGGAAATCCTGGAAGCCCTTCTGCCGCGCTACCTCAACACGCAGATCCTTTCGGCGCTGCTCGAGAGTGCGGCTGGCGAACAGGCCGCACGTATGACCGCCATGGACAATGCCACGCGCAATGCCGGCGACATGATCGACCGTCTCAGCCTGCAGTACAACCGCGCCCGCCAGGCGCAGATCACCAAGGAGCTGATCGAGATCATCTCCGGTGCAGAAGCGCTGTAAGGGAGCCTGACCATGTCGTTCTGGATCTACGAAAACTTCCCCGCCAAGCGCGCCCGCATCCATATGGGCTCCTGTCGCTATTGCAATGAGGGCCAGGGCGTCGGTGGCGACCAGTCCAATGATGACGACAAGTGGCACGGGCCTTTCGAGACCTTCGATACTGCCGACATGGTTGCATCAGGTCTGAACCAGAAAGACACCCGCCCCTGCGGCGTCTGCAAGCCTGAAAGCGCGAAGGCCGAGCCAGCGACGGACCCGGAAGCCGAGTCGACCCCGACCGTTGCGGCAGGCCCGGCTGCGTCCACAGCTGCTGCGGCACCGGTCGAGGACAAGGCCCCCGCCATGGCCGAATCCGCTGCGGCATCCACCGCTTCCGCGCCTGCGACCGTGAAGGCCGCAACCCGCGCGAATAAGACGAAACCGAAAACAACCACCGCCGGAGGGCGTTCGAAAATGAGCACATCAGCCAATGTCAAGGGTCGCATCTCGCAGGTTATCGGCGCCGTCGTCGACGTCGAGTTTGACGGTCACCTGCCTTTCATCCTGAACGCTCTGGAAACCGACAATAACGGTAACCGCCTCGTTCTCGAAGTGGCCCAGCATCTCGGCCAGAACACGGTGCGCACCATCGCCATGGACTCCACCGAGGGTCTTGTCCGCGGACATGAGGTCACCGACACCGGCGCGCCGATCATGGTGCCGGTTGGCCCGGGAACGCTGGGGCGCATCATGAATGTGATCGGCGAACCGATCGATGAGCGCGGCCCGGTGGAAACCGACATGACCCGTTCGATCCACGCGCCGGCTCCGGAATTCGTCGACCAGGCGACCGAGGCGGAAATCCTCGTCACTGGCATCAAGGTCATCGATCTGCTCTGCCCCTATGCCAAGGGCGGCAAGATCGGCCTGTTCGGCGGCGCGGGCGTAGGCAAGACCGTGCTGATCCAGGAACTGATCAACAATATCGCGAAGCTCTTCGGCGGCTATTCGGTGTTTGCCGGCGTCGGCGAGCGCACGCGCGAGGGCAACGACCTCTATTACGAAATGCAGGACGCCAAGGTGATCAACCTTGAGGGTGAGAGCCGTGCAACGCTAGTCTATGGCCAGATGAACGAACCGCCGGGCGCACGTGCCCGCGTCGCACTGGCCGGTCTCGCACAGGCCGAGTATTTCCGCGACGAGGAAGGCAAGGACGTGCTGTTCTTCGTGGACAACATCTTCCGCTTCACCCAGGCCGGTGCCGAAGTGTCCGCGCTGCTCGGCCGTATTCCTTCCGCTGTGGGCTACCAGCCGACGCTTGCCACCGACATGGGTGGCCTTCAGGAGCGCATCACCTCGACGAACAAGGGCTCCATCACCTCGGTGCAGGCTGTCTACGTTCCGGCCGACGACCTCACCGACCCGGCACCCGCGACCTCCTTCGCCCACCTCGACGCGACCACGGTTCTGAACCGCGCCATCGCCGAAAAGGGCATCTACCCGGCCGTTGACCCGCTCGATTCCACCTCGCGTATCCTCGACCCCTATGTTGTCGGCGAGGATCACTACAGGGTCGCGCGCGGCGTTCAGGAAATCCTGCAGCGCTACAAGGAACTGCAGGACATCATCGCGATTCTCGGCATGGACGAACTGTCGGAAGACGACAAGCTGGCCGTGGCGCGCGCCCGCAAGGTCGAGCGCTTCCTGTCGCAACCCTTCGACGTCGCCGAAGTGTTCACCGGCTCGCCGGGTGTGCAGGTGAAGCTCGAGGACACGATTGCCGGCTTCAAGGGCCTCATCGAAGGCAAGTATGACCATCTGCCCGAGCAGGCCTTCTACATGGTCGGCACCATGGAAGAGGCCGAGAAGAAGGCCGCCAAGATGCTGGAGAGCGTCTGAGGGAAGGCCGCATGGGCGCTGTATGCCAGACAGCATACAAGTGCATACAAATGGCAGCGGGCCTCGCTCTCGCCGCCTGCACCTCGACAACAGACCCACAGGATGACGGGCGTGTGGCCAATCGGCTCGCGCCCGCTTCCGCGTCAAGCGCCATGACCGGGGCCTGCCTGCCGGTGGCGGGTGGAGATGCCTCGAATGATCCCCGAACGCTTGGTTTCGAGGCTGCGCCGGTGCCCATAGATCTCGGTTCTCGGCGGGCCAGCCAGTATTTCGTGAATCGCGAGGCGCGAACGGAGCTCTTCTTCGGCCCGCGCGGCGATTGCAACATCACGGGCTTCGCCACGAATGGCAGCGAGCTGCGCAAGGCCGTCACCCTTTCGGTCGAGGCCGCAGCCACGCCTTTCCAGACGCTCTATTCGGGCCCGAACAATACCGGCGTCGCGATGCGCGATGTCTACTGCGCCGATCTCGGGACGGAGGGCTCCGGGAATATCATAGTCACCACGGTGGAGGGCGAGCGCGTGCCGGGCATGCCGACCCTGCAGGTCACCGCGATGACCGACACCGCGAGCTGCGCTGCGCTTGCCGAGGGCTCGGTCTACGCCATTCCAAAACCCTGAAGTCTTTCCTGCGACGCTGCGGCTCTGGACATGGCAGCCAAGCGCGTTAAACCCGCAACAAACCACAAGGTGACACCATGGCCGACAAGCTGCATTTCTCTCTCGTTTCGCCCGCCCGTGAAGTCTTTTCCGGTGAAGTGGACCATGTCATTGCGCCGGGTTCCGAGGGTCAGTTCGGCGTGCTGCCGAACCATGCGCCCTTCATGGCGACACTGAAGCGCGGCGTCGTGACCGTGAAGCGCGCGGGCGAGCCGGACATGAATGTCTTCGTGCGCGGCGGCTTTGCTGATGTGACGCCGGAAGGCTTCACCATACTGGCGGAAGAGGCGATCCCGACCGATGATCTCGACCCTGCCGAAATCGACCGCGAAATCGAGAGCGTGCGCCGGAAGATCGCCGAGCATGGCCAGGCGACGACCGATGCCGAGGCGCTACGCCTGCATCACCGCATGGAAACGCTGGAAGCGATGAAGGCGGCGGCGAACTGATCACGCACCGTTGATGCGGCTTGACTGGTCTTTCCCGGGGAAACGACCAACTTAGCAACATGACCGATCACATTTCACCTTCATGGGCTTCGCGTCGACTGTTTCTCAGCGGCGGGGCAGCGGCCTTGGCGCTGGCGGCCTGTGGGCGCGCCGACGCCGAGGATATGGGCGTTCCGCGGGATGCGCTTGACGATTCTGTTTACGAGCCGTTTGCGGGGTCGAAATGGCGCAGCCTGAGCGAGGAGCAATGGCGCGCGCGCTTGTCGCCGGCCGCCTTCGACGTGCTTCGCAAGGAAGGCACCGAACGGGCCGGGACCTCACCGCTCGACAAGGAATACGGCGCCGGCACCTATCATTGTGCGGGATGCGACCTGCCGCTCTTCACCTCGGAGAAGAAATTCGACTCGCGCACCGGCTGGCCGAGCTTCTTCACCCATATTGACGGTGCGCTGGGCATGAAGCCAGACAACAAGCTCTGGATGACGCGGACGGAATATCACTGCGCGCGCTGCATCGGCCATCAGGGCCATGTCTTCGATGACGGCCCGCCACCCACGGGCGAACGCTGGTGCAACAATGGCGTCGCGCTACGGTTCGTCCCGGCCTAGAGCGGATGATCCTCATCATGCAGGATGCGCTCGGCTGAGCCCTTGGGATCATCGAACTGACCCGACTTGACCGCCCAGAAGAAGCCACCGAGCCCGACAAGGCCGAGGAAAAGCGCAATCGGGATGAGAAAGATGAGCGCTTCCATGTCAGTCCACATTCTGCCTGAGTGCGTTCAGCGTCACAACCAGGCTCGAGGCCGACATGGCGATCGCCGCGACGAGCGGTGAGGCATAGCCTGCAACCGCTATCGGCACGGCGATGACATTGTAGCCCGCCGCCAGAGCGAAATTCTGCAGCATTGTGCGCCGTGCGCGTCTGGATGTGTCGATGACGGTCACGACGCTGGACAGGTCCTTGCCGGAATAGACCGCATCGGCCGCTGACTGGCTGACATCCATCGCCCCGCCGGGTGCGAGGGCGGCATGCGCCTGGCTGAGCGCGCCGGCATCATTGAGGCCGTCACCAATCATCAGAACCTTCCGGCCCTCGGCTGCGAGCGTTTCCAGCCGCGCCGCCTTGTCGCCCGGCTTTGCCTCAGCGGTCCAACTTGAAATGCCGAGCTTTCCCGCGACCTCGGCCACGGGGCCCTGGCGGTCGCCTGAAACGATTTCCAGTCCAAATCCACGCGATTTGAGCGTTCTGATCGTGGTTTCGGCGCTTTCACTCAGGGAGTCCTCGAAGGCGAACCGGACCGGCATCGCGCCCTCACGGGCAAACCAGATCGACATGCGGTCATCATCGCCTGCCGCCGCGCCGACCCATTCCGCCGAGCCGAGGCGGGCGCGCGTGCCATTGGCCAGCCTGCCCTCAAGGCCCGCGCCCTTGTGCTCACGAACCTCTGCGGCCAGTGGCCCGCGACAGGTGGCGTTGACGAGGGCGTTGGAGAGCGGATGGCGCGAGGCGCGCGCAAGGCTCGCCGCATCGGCAAGATCAGCCTCGCTGTACGCGCCCGGCAGGAGTTCAGGCCGGCCCAGCGTCAGCGTGCCTGTCTTGTCGAAGACGATATGGTCCGCGGTGGCAAGGCGTTCGAGCGCGTCGCCGGACTTCAGGTAGATGCCATTGCGGAAGAGCCGACCCGAGGCCACCACCTGCGCCACCGGCGCGGCCAGCGCGAGCGCGCAGGGACAGGTGATGATCAGCGTCGAGACCGCGATCAGGATCGCATCGCGCGCGCTGGCCCCTGCCAGCATCCAGCCGATCAGCGTCAGCGCGGCAGTGGTGTGAACAAGGGGCACATAGAGCGAGACAGCCTTGTCGGCGATGCGGCGATAGGACGAGCGACGCTGCTCGCCGGTCTCAAGCATGTCGGCAATGTCAGCCAGCAGCGAGTCCGATGCGGGCGCAACGGCCCGGCCCTTCAGGCTCGCATCAAGGATGATCGTGCCGGCATAGAGCCGCGTGCCAGGGCCGACCTGTCGCGGCGCGCTCTCGCCGGTGACGAGGCTCTCATCCACCTGACCGGTACCGTCCAGCACATCGAAATCGACCGCCGCCCGCTCCCCCGCCGAGAGGATGAGCAAGTCGCCCGGTGCAATGTCTTCAGCGCGGACATTTTCAAGCGTGCCATCAGCAGCCTGACGCCGCACAGTCACGGCCCTGAGTGCAGCAAGCTGATTGGCGGCAGCATGGGCACGACGCCTCAGACGCGCATCAAGGAAGCGCCCGATCAGCAGAAAGAAGAGCAGCATGACCGACGCGTCGAAATACGCCTCGGCTCCGTGATGCCAGGTCTCCCAGAGCGAAATGCCAAGGGCGAGGATGAGGGCGAGCGAGATCGGCACGTCCATGTTCGTCCGGCGCTTGGACAGGGCGCGCCAGGCCGATCCGAAGAACGGCCGCCCCGCAAACAGCACCGCAGGTACCGCGATCGCGCCGGACACCCAGTGGAAGAGCTGGCGCGTATTCTGGCCCATTTCCCCGGCGCTCGCCCAGACCGAGACCGAGAGCAGCATGATGTTCGCCATCGCAAAGCCGGCCACGCCCATGGCGAGCAGGAGACTCTTTTCCTCATTCGTGGCCGCCTTGGTGGCGCTGGAGGTGTCATAGGGCCCGACCTCATAGCCAAGTTCGGAAATGGCGCGGGCGATGCGGTTGGCGCTGAGCCCGCCCTTCCAGCTCGCCTTGAAATGCCCGCTGGAAAGGTTCAGCCGCGCGGCCTCGACCCCGGGCAGTCCCGCCACGGCTTTCTCGATCTTGGCAAGACACGCGCCGCATTTGGCACCGCGCACCATGAGTTCGATCTGCTTTCCGCCGCTTCCGGCCCTTGCATAGGCGCGGTAGTCGATCTCGCCGGCATTCGGCTCTGCGCCAAAATCGGAGGGGTTTGCGGTATCAGCTGTCATCACAGTCATGTTTGCGCGTGCGGGCCCGCTTCAAGGTCGGCGGCGCATCTTCCGGGATCGCCATGTCGCAGGCACCGGGGATCTCGATCTCCTTGCGGGCCTCCATGATCGGCTCGGCATTTGCCTGCCAGCGACCGGAGATCAACACATTGCGGAAACCGGGCGTGAAATCCGACAGATCAGCGGTGTAGACGCCCGGAACATCGCTCGACAGTTCCACCTTGCGGTCCTCGCTCACATTGGCGGGGTGACGGATTGCGGCTTCGAGAATCAGCCCGGCAACGGGATTGCCATTGCGGTCGCTGATTTCCACCGTCAGGCTCTCGCCGAGTTCTCCGGTCAGGCCGGCGCCCACGTTCCAGCCCCGGCTCTCCTGGGTGGCGCGGGCCGCGAGGGTCTCATTGTACTCGATCCCCTGGGTGTAGGATTTGCGAACATCCTCGCCCGGATAGGATTTGATGGCATTGAACAGGAAGATCCCGTTCACCGTGAAGACCACGGAGAAGAAGCCGAGAATGATCAGCAGGAAATGCCAGCCCTTGAACGGCCCCTTGCCATCGGTCTCGCGGTCGTCATTCATCATCGTGCTCATTCATCGCCTCCATGGAACGCAACGTCATCGGTGAATGTCTCACCCGTCGCCGGATCGGTCACAGTGACCTTGATCATGTCCTGCCGGTCGGCTGCGCCCGCCGGTGCCTCAACGATCATCCGGAAGCGATCGACGCCATAGGCAGCAACCGGAAGTTCGAACCGGTTCTCGCCGACAGACTCCTCGCTGACGATGCGGACATCAATCCCCTCGACACCGGTCACTTCGATCAGCAATTCGCGGTCCGTCGTGGCCTTGTTGACGATCTTCATCGTGTAGCCATTGCGGATGGTGCCGTCGGAGAGCAGCACGAAGGGCGGCGAACGATCCTTCAGCATGTTGAGCTCAAGTGTCGCGCGCGAGCCGAGCCCCATCAGTATGAGAACGCCAATTCCGATGATGAGAAAGGCATAGAGCAAAGTGCGCGCCCGGAAGAAGCTGTAGGTTGCCTTGCCGCCCTGTGCCCGCGTGGCGACCGCCACATCGGTGTCGTAGGCGATGAGGCCGGTCGGGCGACCGACGCGCTTCATCATCTCGTCGCAGGCATCGATGCAGAGCGCACAGTGAATGCACTCGAGCTGCGAGCCGTCACGTATATCGATGCCCATCGGGCAGACCTGGACACACTGGTTGCAGTCGATGCAGTCGCCGCGACCTTCCCAGCTCTCATCCTTGCGGTGGGGGGCGCGCGGTTCGCCGCGGTCATAGCGATAGGTGACGTTGAGGGCGTGCTCGTCGGTCAGCGCGCCCTGAATGCGTGGCCAGGGGCAGAGATAGGTGCAGACCTGCTCGCGCATGGTGCCCGCCAGCGCATAGGTCGTGAAGGTCAGTATGCCGGCGAAGAAATAGGCCGTCAGAGGGGCTTCGCCGACAAAGAAGGTCTGCGCGATGGTCGGCGCGTCATGCCAGTAGAGGATGAAGGCCCCGCCGGTCGCGAAGGCGATGAGCAGCCAGACAATGTGCTTGCCCACCTTTCTCGCCGCCTTGTTCAGGCTCATCGGTGCCCTGTCGAGGCGCATGCGCGCGGCACGGTCGCCCTCGAAGGCGCGCTCGACCCAGATATAGAGATCGGTCCAGACGGTCTGCGGGCAGGTATAACCGCACCAGACCCGCCCGAAGAGCGCGGTGACAAGGAAGAGGGCGAAGGCCGCCATCATCATCAGTCCGGCGAGGTAATAGGCCTCCTGCGGCCAGATCTCGATGAAGAAGAAGTAGAATTTCTCATTCTCGAAATCGGCCAGCACGGCCTGGTTCGGAATGCCTTCACCCCGGTCCCAGCGCAGCCAGGGAATGATGTAGTAGATACCCAGCGTCACGGCCATGACGATCCACTTCACCATCCGGAACTTGCCATGGGCGAGCTTCGGATAGATCTGCTTGCGCTTGGCGTAGAGGTCCTGCGGCGGCGGCGGCGAGGGCGGGTTGATCTTGCCGCCTCCGGTGTTGCCGGTTCCTGTGTCGAGGAGTGTGACCTTGCCCATGGCTGGATGTCCGTGTGGTGGTGTTGGGTGCCCCGGGCCGACCATCGGCCCGGAACGCATGTTCCGCGTGTGCGAGCCTACTCGTCAGCGCCCAGCGTGTGGACGTAAACGGCAAGCGCCTTGATGGTCGACCGGTCGAGACGGTCTTCCCAGGCCGGCATGTGCGAGTTGCGGGCGTAGTAGATCGTGTCGTAGATCGTCTGTTCATCGCTACCGAACAGCCACTCCGCATCGGTGAGGTCCGGAGCGCCGAGATCGCGCATGCCGGTGCCGTCATCAGCGTGGCAGGACGCGCACTGCATGGCAAAGATTTCGGCTCCGCGGGAGGCTGCCTCGGCATTGGCATCCTTGCCGGACAGGCTCAGAACATACTGCACCGTGTCCTCGATCTGGTCTTCGGTCAGCAGTCCGTCGGAGCCGAAGGACGGCATGATGGAAAAGCGCGTCTCGTCCTTGCCGGGATGGCGGATGCCGTAGAGCAGCGTGTACTCGATGCCCTCCAGCGAGCCGTCCCAGAGCCAGACATCGTCCTGAAGCGAAGGATAGCCGACATTGCCCCGACCATTGGCACCATGGCAGACCGCGCAATTGTCACCAAAGGCCGACTCGCCCATGGCCAGCGCAAACTGCTGCAAGTCGCGGTCATTCTCGATTTCCTGCAGCGAGGCCGACAGGAGTCGGGCGGCGTTGCCCGAGCGCGATTCCTCAAGCGCCGCCATGTCGCGGGCGACAGCCGTGCGGTCTGAGAAGCCGCCGATGCCGGTGGTGTTCGTTCCCATGCCCGGCAGTGCCGGCAGGGCGGGGAAGAAGATCATGTAGACCACCGACAGGGCGATGGTGCCGTACCAGATATAGAGCCACCAGCGCGGCAGCGGGTTGTTCAGTTCCTTGATGCCGTCCCACTCATGGCCTGTGGTCTCGATGCCGCTATAGGCATCAATGTCCTTTTCACTCTTGCTCATCGCCAGGTTCCTTTTCCTCTAGCGGCCTGCGGGCTGCTTGGTCGAACTTTTTCTGATTGCTGGGCCAGAGGGCGTAGACCAGGGCGCCGGCGAACAGCACGACGAACAGGAGAAGCCCCCAGGTTTGTGCGAATTTCGTAGCGGCCTCGTACATCAAGCCTCCTAGCGGCGGTTCATCAGATCGTCGGCCTCATAGACGTCGAAATCCACGAGCGTGCCGAGCATCTGCATGTAGGCGATCAGGGCATCCATCTCGGTGATCCGGCCGGGATCGCCGTCAAAGTCGCGGATGTTGACCGTGCCTTCGCGACCTGACGCCTCTGTGTAGCGTGCCGTCAGCCCGTCCTGCAGCTCATAGTCGGCATTCGGATCGGCCTGTGCGCGCAGGTCGAGGCCGGCATTGGCGATCATGTCGTCAGTATAGGGCACACCGACGGCCCGAAGTGCCTTCATGCGCGCGGCAATGTCCTCATATTTGAGTTCATTGTCGTCCAGGAAGGCATAGGGCGGCATGATCGATTCCGGCACCACCGAACGCGGATCGCGGAGGTGGTCGCGCTGCCACTCGTCAGAGAACTTCCCACCGACCCGCGCCAGATCCGGCCCGGTGCGCTTGGAGCCCCACTGGAACGGATGGTCATACATGGATTCAGCGGCCAGAGAGTAGTGGCCATAGCGTTCCACCTCGTCACGAAGCGGGCGGATCATCTGGGAGTGGCAGACATAGCAGCCCTCCCGGATGTAGACGTCGCGGCCCGCCAGTTCGAGCGGGGTGTAGGGCCGCATGCCTTCCACCTTCTCGATCGTGTTCTCCATGTAGAAGAGCGGTGCCATCTGCACGATCCCGCCAATAGACACCGTAATCAGGATGCCGATCGTGAGAAGAAGCGAGTGGCGCTCAAGGACGCCGTGATTGTTCATCAGTCCCATTGTCTCACGGGCCTCCTATTCAGCGGGCTGCAGGGAAGGATCAGCGGTGGTCTTGCGGGACTCCTCGGTATCGCGAGCCTCGCCCTTGCCGAGCGCCGTCATGATCAGGTTGTAGAGCATCAGCACGCCGCCCACGAGGTAGAGGGCACCGCCCAGCGCGCGGATGATGTAGTAGATGTGCTTGGCCTCGACGGTCTCGACGAAGTCGTATTCGAGGAAGCCGAACTCATTGTAGGTCCGCCACATCAGGCCTTCCATGATGCCCGCAAACCAGAGCGAGACCATGTAGAAGATGATGCCGATGGTGGCGATCCAGAAGTGCCATTCCACCAGCGACTTCGAGTACAGGCTCGGGCGCTTCCAGAGCCACTGCGTCATGCAGTAAAGCGCGCCAAAGGAGATGAAGCCGACCCAGCCGAGCGCACCGGAGTGCACGTGGCCTATGGTCCACTCGGTGTAATGCGACAGCGAGTTCACGGCGCGCACCGACATTAGCGGGCCCTCGAAGGTGGACATGCCGTAGAAGGCCACCGACAGCGCCATCATGCGGACCACGGGATCGGTGCGCAGCTTGTCCCAGGCGCCTGACAGCGTCATCAGGCCGTTGATCATGCCGCCCCATGAAGGCATCCACAGCATGATCGAGAAGGTCATGCCGAGCGTCTGGGCCCATTGCGGCAAGGCCGTGTAGTGCAGATGGTGCGGACCGGCCCAGATATAGATGAAGATCAGCGACCAGAAGTGCACGATGGACAGGCGGTAGGAGAAGACCGGCCGGTTCACCCGCTTCGGAATGAAGTAGTACATGATCGCCAGGAAGCCCGTGGTCAGGAAGAAGCCCACGGCATTGTGGCCGTACCACCACTGTGTCAGCGCATCCTGCACGCCGGAGAAGACCGAATAGGACTTCGAGCCGGTGAGCGAGACCGGTATGGCGAGGTTGTTCACGATGTGCAGCATCGCGATGGTCACGATGAAGGACAGGTAGAACCAGTTCGCCACATAGATGTGCGGCTCCTTGCGCTTCCAGATCGTGCCGAGGAAGACGAGCAGATAGGCCACCCACACAATGGTCAGCCAGAGGTCGGCATACCATTCCGGCTCGGCATATTCACGCGACTGGGTCACGCCCATCAGATAGCCCGTGCCGGCGATCACGATGAAGAGATTGTATCCCCAGAACACGAACCAAGGCCACATGCCGCCCGCCAGGCGGGCCCGGCAGGTGCGCTGCACGACATAGAAGCTCGAGGCGATGAGGACGTTACCGCCAAACGCGAAAATGACCGCCGAGGTGTGCAGCGGCCGCAGGCGTCCGAAATTCGTCCAGCCCAGCTCGGGGAAGTAGAACAGGTTCGGCCATGTCAGCTGGAGCGCGATGATCAGGCCCACCAGGAAACCGGCAATGCCCCAGATCATCGACGCAAAGACGCCGAACTTCACGACACCCTGCTCGTAGAATTTCTGGTCAAAGGGGTTCTTGTCGACGAGCGTGCCCGCCCACATGCCCATGGCCACAAGGCCCCCCAGTGAAAGCACGATAAAGGTGATGGCCTGAACCTGCATCAGCGGTTCAGTCGTCAGGACGGCAATCGCAAGAGCGGCGAGTGTGAAGACACCCATCAGGCCCGCAACGGACCATATGCTCCCGTGGCCGGCCCTTGGTGACATGGTCATGGCGGTCATGTTTGATCCCCAGGCTGGTTTCTTACTGGCTCGCAGGATTACGGGGCGTATGGCGAAACCTGTATTGGGGGAAATACGAATGGTCCGATGCGCCGCACCGGTCTTTAACGGCCCCAGACTGAACTGCAGACTGGTGCAGGCGAGACCGACCCATCCCGGCCGTCACGTCCCATGCGCCACAGGAACCCGCATGAGACCCGCATGACCAAGGAGTTGCCTGTCATGAAACTGTCCCTCGCCGCCGGAGCCGGCGCGCTCACCTTCCTGACCGGCCTGGCCAAGGCCATGCACACCAATGCAACGGCCGACCCCTTCGCTGCCTTCTGGTGCCGTCCGGCTGTGGAGGGTGCGGCAAATGGTGGCTTGCTGAGCTTCGCCGGACATTGCTGGGGCTGCCCGGTCGCCTTTGTCGGCGCAGCCATCGCGCTGGCTGCGCTTGGTGCCATGGCACTGGGTCGGCGCAACAGCGCGACTGCAGCGTTCAGCTAGAGATTTCTCGCGTCAAAGTCTGGTTTCCGGGCCCAGCATGTGTCAACATGAATTGACACTTCTGGTGCTATGCGAATTCGGGCGGGAACGACGTGAGAAGCGGCACAAGCGAGCGGGACGTGAGCCGGCAGGATCTTCAGGCGCATCTGGACTCCATCCTGGCGTCCGTCCCAGATGCCATGGTGGTGATCGACGAAGGCGGCCGCATCCACGCCTTCTCGCGCGCCGCCGAGCGGATGTTCGGCTACCGGGCGGAGGAGATGGTCGGCCGGACTGTCAACGAGCTGATGACGGGCCGCGATTCCCATCACCATGACGACTACATGTCGCGCTACATGCAGACCGGCGAGCGCCGCATCATCGGGGTCGGACGCATCGTCAAGGCGCGCCGCGCCAATGGCGAGGAGTTTCCCGTCGATCTCAAGATCGGCGAGGCCGTGATCGGCAAACACCGGCTGTTCACCGGCTACATGCGCGACCTGACTGACCAGCAGGCCGTCGAACTGCGCATGAAGCAGATGCAGGCCGAGCTTGTGCATTTCTCCCGTGTCAGCGCGGTCGGCACCATGGCCGCCGCCCTCGCACACGAGCTGAACCAGCCGCTGACGGCGATTTCGAACTATCTCGAAGCCGGGCGCGACATTCTCGAAGAGCCAAGCGACGAGGACATCAAGGTGGTCCGCGACGCGCTGGCGGAGGCGGCGAAGCAATCGCTGCGCGCAGGGGAAATCGTGCGCAAGCTGCGGGATTTCGTCACACGCGGCGAGATTGACGCGAAACCTGTCGAACTCGCCCCACTGCTCCAGGATTCCATCACACTGGCGAAGCTGGACCGCCGTCATGACGGCGTGCGCATCGACAGTGCCTTTGGCGAGGATGCCGGCCATGTCATGGCCGATCCGGTCCAGATCCAGCAGGTGATCTTCAATCTCATGCGCAACGCCATGGACGCCATGAGCGACCAGTCCGACGCCCGGATCAGCATTGACGCAAGGGCGGTCCCCGAAACGGACCTCATCGAGGTGCTTGTCGCCGACAATGGCCCCGGCATTCCCAAGGAAACCGCCGACCATCTGTTCGACAGCTTCAATTCCTCCAAGGCTGCAGGCATGGGTCTTGGCCTGTCGATTTGCAAACTGATCGTGGAGGCGCATGGTGGGGAGATCGAGGTGGCCGCGTCCCCGCTGGGCGGTGCCGCTTTCCGTTTCACACTGAAGAAGGCCTGAACCATGACCTCTACCAAGGATCGCCTCATCCATCTGGTGGATGATGATGACGCCATCCGGCAATCGGCGAGCTTCATGCTCCGCCATGCGGGTTACAGGGTGCAGACCTATGCCGATGGGGCGGAGTTCATCGCCGCCGATATCGATGAGCATGGCGCTGCGGTCCTGCTCGACTATCAGATGCCCAGGCTCGACGGCCTTGGCGTGATGGACGCCCTGGCCGAGCGCAAGTCCGTCCTGCCCGTCATCATGCTGACCGCCCATGGCGACATTGCAGTGGCTGTGAGCGCGATGAAGAAAGGCGCTGTCGATTTCCTCGAAAAGCCTTTCGAGAAGCATGCCATTCTCGATGCGCTTGGCCGCGCCTTCTCCCGCGCCGAGACCGAGGGCGAGGGTCGTCTGCGCAAGGAGGCCGCCGAGCATCGCCTGTCGGTGCTGACCCAACGCGAGCGCGAGGTGCTGGCCCGGCTCGCCCGGGGCGACACCAACAAGATGGTCGCCGCCAATCTCGGAATTTCACCGCGCACCGCCGAGGTTCACCGCGCAAATCTCATGGAAAAGCTGGAAGCCAGCAGCCTGTCGGCCGCGCTGCGCGTCGCCTTTGCGGCCGAACTAGGATTCGATGATCAATGACACGCATTCTCCCCTACGCAAAGAACACAAGAGACTTGTTCAGGCGCAAATGCCATATGTGATGGGCCGCCGCCCTGTCGGCTCGCAACCGGAGTCGTCATGGACGCCATCGCCCATCACCGAGGAAGCCGGAAATCGACTGCATTGCGCATCGCGCTGGTCGATGACAGCGAGGCCGTGCGCCGCTCGCTGTCACTGCTCCTGCGCGCATCGGGGCTGGATGTGACGTGTTTTGAGTCCGGTGCCGATGCGGTGGCCGATTCCGAACTGTCCTCCGCTGACTGCCTGCTGATCGATTACAAGATGCCGGGGCTCGACGGGCTGAAGCTCCTGTCAAAGCTGCGCGCGCGGGGGGTGACGGCACCGGCCATACTGATCAGCGGTGTGGTGACGGCGGGTCTCTCCGAAAAGGCGACAGAGGCGGGTTACAAATCCTTTGTGCGCAAGCCGATGACACAGGCCGACCTGCTCGACGGAATCCGCACCGCACTCGACTGATACAGACCGGCCAAAGGGCAACGGGGCCGCGCCTGAAGCGTTTCCAGGCGAAGTGGGAACCGGTTCGCCGTCTGGAAATGCGTAGAAGCAAGGATCTACCAGGCTGCTGAAAAAGTGTCGCGTTTGGTTTCGAATGCTGATTCCTTGTCCTTGGCTTCATGGAGGATGGGATGCGGGGATCGGACCATGGCACGGTGGAACTTTTCAGCTATGTTTCGATCG
>Ga0081520_100064_pt1 | contig 92967 bp, 86 predicted proteins | sample HotLakmasection1_FD_70988 | JGI IMG/M metagenome (GOLD analysis project Ga0081520, IMG submission 70988) | Hypersaline microbial mat communities from Hot Lake, Washington, USA - Section #1 (SPADES assembly) (version 2) | ecosystem: Environmental > Aquatic > Non-marine Saline and Alkaline >... | reverse complement strand
CCATCATGGCAACGGCCACAAAACCGATATGCCGGATACGTTTTTGCACGACCGATCCAAGCCATTCATCAACCGACTTGCCAACGGGGCGGGCCATACGTTTTTTATTCCGCCGGGGTGACGCCGCGATCAGGGCTGGGCCGGGACAGGACAAAGGCGGCCGAGCCGATCAGCACCGGCACCTGAATCGCAATCACCAAAGCCGGCGCACCGAACGCGAAGCTCAACAGAGGCGTGGCCGCCATGGTGGCCACAGAGATCTGCTTGGTGCGCCGGGAAATCGCGCCATGCTCCTGCCAGTCCCGGATCATTGGCCCGAAGCGCTTGTGGCTCAGTAGCCAGCGGTGCAGCGTGTCGGAGGATCGCGCAAAGCCGAATGCCGCGACCAGAAGGAAAGGCGTTGTCGGCAGGAGCGGCAGGAAGGCACCGAGAATGGCGAGGCCCAGCGCCAGAAGTCCGAGCCCGCCATAAAGCAGGCGCGAGATGCCGGAGCCCTTCACCGGTTGTGCCACCAGACGAGCAAGAGCGGAACCCAGATCAGCGACAGGGTGATCAGGCCCTTGATCGACTGATAGGCGATCCAGGCCCAGAACAGTTCCTTGCGACGGGCCTTCAGCGTGGAGAGGCTTTTCCTGATACCAGCGATTGCATTCATGACCGCGATCTAGCGCGAGGCGCGCCTGCTTGCCAATTGCGGCGCTCAGTCGCTCGTCGGGCCAGCAGCCTCAGCTTGCCCCGGCCATATAGCTTTTCAGCATTTCCGCCTCGGCCTCGGCATCGGCGATGCGCCATTTGACAAGATCACCGATGGAGACGAGGCCACGCAGCTGGCCATCCTCGACCACCGGCAGGTGACGGATGCGCCGGTCGGTCATGCGTTCCAGCCCGTCCTGCATGCTCTCCTTGGGCGAGATGGTGATGACATCGCGCGTCATGGCCTCACCCACCTTCATGTCGAGTGCTGCGGCACCGTGCCGGGCCACGCGCCGGACAATATCGCGTTCCGACAGGACACCGGCGAGCGAACCGTCGCCGTTCACAGCCACCGCCGCGCCGATGCGTTTGTCGTCGAGCAGGCGCGCGGCCTCCGCGAGGCTCGTTTCCGCGTCCACCGTGAACACGCCACCGCCCTTGTCCTTCAGAATGTTTTCGATCAGCACGCAACGTCCTCCCTTGCTTAGAAATTCCAGGGGCGGCGCCAGCGGGCTCTTCTTTGAGGTGCGGTTCCTGTCTGGCACCACCTTTTCAAATGGAATGTGCGGCTTTCAGTGCGGTCTGGCAAGCACCTCAGTGGTCAGTGGCTGGCGGGCCAGAAGCCAGAGCGCCAGGCCGCCAGCAATGAAGCCGCCAATATGGGCCTCCCAGGCGATACCGATACCGCTTGAGGCCTGCATGCCACCGGCAAAGATGAAGTTGAACAGCACGAACCCCGCAAGGATCGCGCCATTGACGGGCGTGAACAGTGTCAGCCGGTCCCGTCGGAACCTTGCGGCGAGCAGGACCAGCACCGCACCGGCAACCAGCCCTGAAGAAATGCCCGACGCGCCGATCGCTCCGACGCCGTCGGTCCGGTGGGCGATGAGATGCGCCGCGCTCGCGCCGACTTGTGAGGCGACCACGACGGCGGCAAAGACGAGAAGCCCCCTGCGGCTGACTCCCGTCCAGCGCGCCACGCCCGCCCCGGCTCCGAGCAGCATGCCGGAATTCACGAGGGCATGCATCCAGTCCATGTGCAGAAGCGCCGATCCGAAGACCGGCCAGAGCGCGGCAAGTGGCCCCTCATAGGCGATGTGCCCGCTGCCGGCGAAATAGCGCTCCGGCAGGAGCGCGCTGTGGAAGAGGACGATGTCCTGGCTGAGGCGCGGAAGGATGAGGAAGACGCCGTGCAGGACAATCACCGCGACCGGCAGGACGAGCGCGATCCAGGGAGCGTTGAAGAAGGGCTGGGCGGATGGCGGCGGTGGCTGAAGGGCTCTCATCGGTCAGAATTAGGGGTAAACTGACGGCGTGAAAGGCCAAGCATGCCACCCGACGTCACTTTTTGATCCGCTCTGGCACAGCTTTTCCCCTGAAGGGCGCAATTTTAACGCCTTCGTTCGCTTTCGCGCCATGGGTGTGCCCAGCGCTCTGGCACGCGAGTTGCAGTTTTTTGGTCACGCAAACCCGGTTGGACACCAAGGAACATGATGACGACCAAGACCACACTCAATATCGCGGCTGCCCTTGCACTGGCTTTGGCGGGCCATGCATCGGCAAGTGCACAAGGCGAAGGGCTCTCCAGCTATGAGCGCCCCTACGGCATGGGCTACGGCCAGGAAGAACGCCCCATCAGCGGCTACAATCTGCGCGATGGCAAGGGCAATCTGACCATCACCAACGGCCTCATCCAGGGCGGTTCGGGCCTCGGTTACGGGCTCAACACCCAGTGGGGCCAGACCGACGGCTTCTTCGGGGCCACCGGCTTCGGCAATGCCAATACCGGCACGGCCATCGGCAACCAGCTGAATGTGATCACCCAGGGCAATTACAACACGGTGATCATCGACTCGACACAGACCAACAATGGCGACCAGACGGCCATCCTGAACGGGGAGCTCGACCTCAATGACTAAGATCACAAAGAAATCCCGGCTCCTCGGCGCGGTCGCAGTGGCGGCCATGGCGCTGGCGGGATGCGTCTCCCCGGTCTCCGGAAATGACGGCCTTTATGCCAAGCCGATCGGCGGCGCTCCGGTGACCACGAACCCAACGCCTTATTCCGAAGCACTTGTCTGCCTCGGCCAGTATGCGCGCCAGAACGGCCTGCGCCCGCCGCGCGTCGCGGTCGGCCGCATCCTCGATTACACTGGCAAGGCCGATATTGAGGGCGGTCGCCGCGTCACCCAGGGTGCCTCTCTGATGGCCATCTCGGCTTTCGCGAAGGCCGGTGCACGCCTTGTTGAGCGTTTCGACACTTCGGTTTCGGAGCTTGAGCTGAAATATGCCAACAACAAGCTGATCGGCGAGGGCGAGCGCGCCACACCTGACGCTTTCCGCAAGATCGTTGCGGGCTCGATCCCGGGTTCCGACTTCTATCTGGTCGGCGGCATCACGGAGCTGAACTACAATATCCGCTCCGTGGGTGCTGACACCTTCTTTGGCGATGTTGATGCCACTGACGCCAAGGGGCGTGCAGGCCTGTCCATGTATGTGATCAATGTCGGCCTCGACCTGCGTCTCGTGGAAACCGAGTCCCTCGAAGTCATCGACGTGATCTCATACCAGAAGCAGATCATTGGCCGGGAAATCTCTGCCGGCATCTTCGACTTTGCCAATGGCAATGTCTTCGACGTCGGCATCGGTGAAGGCGCCCAGGAGCCGATCCAGCTCGCCATCCGTTCGGTCGTCGAACGCGCCGTGCTGGAAATGACCGCCAATCTCTACGGCGTCGGCGGCCCGGATGTCTGCGGCATGGTGGTCGACGACGTGACCTCCACAAATGGCATCTCCGGTGACTACGTGCCGGCGACCACCGCCAGCCTCACCACGAACAACGCCGCCTCGCGGGAATCAGTGTCGCGCTGGAACGAAGATCGTGACCGCACCCTGAAGCCGATCCTGCGCGGCCGGAACTGATAACGAACGACCTGACAAGGACCAAAGCCCATGCTGAAACGTCTTCTCTCCACTGCTGGCGGTGCGGCGACAGCCGCCCTGCTGGCCCCGGTCGCGGTCGCCGGCCCCTGCGGCCAGACCGGCGAACCGGCCTGCCCCGGCTACGCGCCCGTGCTGAACGAGCAGCTTCAGATGGGTGATGTCTGGTCGACCATGGAAGTGGTCACGCCAGACAGCGTTACCGACGCCATTGGCACCTCGGCAGCCTATGGCAATGTCACCTCCAATCTGCGCGAGGTCGGCCAGATCGACCTTCGTTCCACCCAGACCATGGACGGTGAGACCGGTGCCTACACCTATATCGAGACCGGTCCGGTCGAGGGCGTGGTGATCGGCACCACGACGGCTTACGCGAACTCCGCACTTGCCGGTTCCGGGAATGGCGACGTGAACTATACCGGCGAGCAGACCGCCAAGGGTGATGTCAGCGCCCGCACGGTGACGCGCGTCCAGCAGGCAAATGATCTCGCCATCGCCACGACCGGCGTTGCCAACGTCTCGGCGGCCGAAGGCGAGAACGGCACGATCCGCAATTTCGTTCGTCAGGACGCCAATGGTTCGGTCTATGCCGGATCCGACGTCGTGAATTGCTGCCAGGGCAATTCCGGCCAGGTCGTGACCACCGCGCTCGGCAACTCCTCTGCCGTGACCGGCTACGGCACCACGACCTATGCCGGAGCGGTGCAGACCACGGCGGCGGACGAAACCATCACGGCGGTCACCTCCTATTACAGCCCCGAAGCCTATGGCGCGACCATCGGTGCCTCCACCGCTTCGGGCAACTCCGCCACCGTCGTGAATGCCTGGGGCCCGGCCACACTCGGACGTGACGGCTCGGAACTCTACCAGGGCAATCTGTCGGACATTTCCGCCCAGACCGTGGTGACGCTCGACAACTGGAGCGGCATTGCCTCGACCTCGGCCTATGGTGTCGGCAATTCCGCGCTGATTTCCAATGTCGGCTTCGAGACCGGGCTCTTCGGCATCCAGAGCAATTATGGTGACGTCACCTCCGGTGCGCAGCTTGTCGGCAATTCCTATTCCGGCGGCACGAGCCTTGTGACCTCCACGGCCATCGGCAACGCCGCTTCTGCCTATGTCTGCTCCACCTGCGGTACGGCGCCGGTGAGCGGCAACATTCAGCAATTCAATGCCGGCAGCGTCACCGCCTATGGCCGAGCCTTCACACCGACCGCCGGCGGCATCATCGGATCGGCTGTCGCGGTGGGCAACACGTCCACCTACACATCGACTTCCGGAAAGGGCCACTAGGATCGACGCCAAGCGATCGCCCTGACCGGGTTTGCGGGCCCCCGGCGACTGCCCCTCGTCGCCGGGGGTGACGTGCATCTTGGAAAGGGTCCGGAGCGTGCTAGTTCCGGCTGCATGATCTATGCGCGCGCCTATCTCGCCCTTGTCGGCATTTCATTCCTGGCCTTTGGTGGCTGGTTCCTGCTCATGCCGTTGGAAGCGGCGAGCCAGCTTGGCCTGGAGATCACAGGCGACAATGCCGCCTTCGAGATCCGCGGCATCTATGGTGGGGTGTCGCTCGGCTTTGCCCTGCTCGCGCTGACCGGCGCGATCCTCATCGGCTATACCCGCCACGCCCTGTTCGCGGCGACCGCCTATTTCGGCGGCTACACACTCGCACGCGTGTTCAGCTTTGCGTCCAGCGAGTTCCCGGTCGACGCGTTCCTCTATTACACCATTTTCGAGATCGTTATGGCCGCGCTGGCCATACTGGGCCTTGCGCTGACCAATCCGAAGCGTGAGCTCGCCTGAGACAGAAAAAGCCCCGCTCGGTTGGAGCGGGGCAGTTCTTCTGGACTTATTGTTGTGCAGAAGGCCGGATCAGAAGCTGAACCGGAGTTCGGCACCAAACATCTGCGGACGCACCGGATAACCGGCATAGACGCCGGTCTGCTCCGGAACCGGGAAGGTCAGTACATTGTAGTACTCGTCGGTCAGGTTCTCACCGAAGACCGCGAACTCCCACTTGCCGTCATCGCCCGCCACACCGATGCGGGCATTGACAAGGAAGAGCGACGGCGTCGAGGTCGGCCCGCCCAAGCCGAGCCCGCTCGTCGGGTTGAAGGCCGAGTTGATGGTCTCATGCTCGTCGGTCCAGCGGAAGTTCACGTGGAACAGGCCTTCCAGATACTCATTGAAGGTCGGCGTGTAAGTCGCTGCACCCGTGACCGTGTATTCCGGGATGTTGGTGATCCGTTCGCCTTCCAGCTCGAAACCAAGTTCATCGGGGTTCGACGCATAGGTCGTGTCGGTCCATGCAAAGCCGCCCTGCAGGACGAGATCGGCAACCGGCGTGAAGCCGGCATCAAGTTCGATGCCCCGCGCCTCTGCGGCGGTGTTGTAGGTCACGAAGCTCGAACCGAGGAAGGTGTTGAACTGGTATCCGTCAACATCCTGGAAGTAGACAGCACCATTGAACGTGCCTTTGCCATCGAGGAAGGAGAGCTTCCAGCCAAGCTCGAAGGCATCGACGATTTCCTCGTCGAAGGAGAGGTCGCCGGCATCGGCACCGTCACCGCCAAGGATGACGCTGTCAAAGCTGCCGCGGTCGAGGTTCCAGCCGCCAGACTTGAAGCCGCGCGAATAGCCGCCATAGACCAGCAGGTCCGGCGTGAAATTGTGCGCGAGGCTCAGTGTTCCGGTAAACTCGCCATAATCCTGGCTGTCCGATCCCGTGCCGTTGAATTCCGGATTGATGGTCGGGTTCAGGTAGAGACCCAGCAGTGCGCCGGCACCGAGCAGATTGATCTGCTCGGCCACGGACTGTCCTTCAGGCGTGAAGTAGAAGGCGCTGGTCGGGCTGTTGGCGAGCAGGTCGTATTCGAGCTCCTTCTCCTCGTAATTGTATCGCAGGCCGACCGTCAGCGTGGTGTTCTCGCCAAAGCTGATCTCATTGTGGGTGAACAGCGCCAGCGCGGTGGTCTGGACATCCCACTGATCGGCTTGCTGACCGTCACCCTCACTTGGGGCCGGGGCGAAGAAACTATCGAAACCCGCCGCGATGGCGAGCGAGTTCATCGGATTGGTCGGATCGAAGCCGAAACGGTTGACCGGCCCCTGAACGCCGGGAATGACACCTGCTGGCACATTCACGAACAGCGACGGAACCGACGGGCCGAGCGAGCCGGTGAGCTGGAAGCCGCCGGGCACGCCCGTGGCCCCCTCAAGAGCACCGGCCGTCAGCGCATCGGCGTACAGAGCGGCGTCGGCACCAAAGCGGATGGTATCGACGAGTTCCAGGTCTTCACGAAGAGCGAAGGCACCGACCAGCCAGTCGATATTGCCATTGACGCCCTGCAGGCGAAACTCCTGCGTGAAGGTTGCATCATCCACCGTGTAGTCGTCGCGATAGGCCCGGTCGATGCCTGAAAAATCGATGTCCTGGTCGCGCGTCACGCCCCAGTCGCGATAGGCCGTGATCGAGGTGAATCGGCCGATTTTGAACTGTTTGTTGAACTCCGCCGACACGCCCCATTCGCTGACGTCCTCCCCGAGACCGCGCGCCGGCGATGCCGCCACCTTGTAGGCTTCCGGATTGCCCGGCTCGGCGATTCCGACAATCGGGTTGCCCAGCATCGCATTGATTCCGGCCACGGCCTCGATCGCCGCGCCGGCTCCGCTCGGCACGGTCGGATTGGCAGCATCGCCTGCAATCAGGTTCACGGCCGAGCAGCATTCCTCATTGGTCTCTGCCCAGTCGGCGATCAGGCGCAGGTCGGCATCCTCTCCTTCCCACTCGAACTGGCCACGAACCAGTTTGCGCTCGATATTGTTGAAGGAGCGGTCGGAATTGACGTCATCGATATACCCGTCGCGCCCGCGATACTTGACGTCGATTCGTGCGGCCGTGTTCTCGCTGGTCGCGCCGGTGCCGGTGAACTCGGCACTGAACATGCCGAAGTCGCCACCCTGCAAAGACACCGTCCGGCGACCCTCCCGTTCCGGCCCCGCCGTGGTGACAGACAGCGCGCCGGCCGACACGTTGCGGCCGAACAGGGTGCCCTGCGGCCCGCGCAGGACTTCAACGCCGGCCAGTTCCGGCAGGTCACCGAGCGCGATGCCGGTCTTGGTGCGGTAGACGCCGTCGATGAACACACCGACCGCCGGCTCGAAGCCCGGATTGTCGCCACCGGTGCCGATGCCGCGGATATTGAGCGAGGAACCGACTGCAGCGGACTGGCCTTGTGTGATCTGGAGGCTCGGCGCGATCTGTTCGAGATCATTGATCCGCTGCACTCCGGCTTCATCGAGCAGCCCGGCATCCAGCGCGGTGACGGCGATCGGGACGTCCTGAACCGTTGCGCCCTCCCGGCGCGTTGCGGTCACGGTTACGGCTCCGAGACGGCGGCCCTCATCGGCCGCTTCGGTCTCGTCGCCCGCATCCTGTGCGAGAGCCGGGGTCGCCAGCGACAAGGCACCGAGGCCGATAGAAAGGCTGAGAACGGTGCGAAGCCCGAAGGCCCGCTTGGTGTTTTGGGTGTCTGACACGGAATCCATCCCTTGGTTTGTGTGGTCTTCTTTTTTGTGCGCGCAGTGGTCTGCGACTAGTGTCTTGACCGCAATCATCGGACGGATTGTCGCGCTTTCCAAGTCGGCGCAGCAACCTGTGCGCAGGGACAGGCGCGAAAACCGGAAAATCGTGACCGGAATGTCACATTTCCGCAACAGTTGCTGACGCAACGACAAGCGCCCATCCGGGGGCGGACGGGCGCTTCTGGGTTCAATAAGGGCCGGACTTGGGCCTTGTGGCTCAGTTCACACCCTGGCCGACACCGCCATCGAAGACAATTGGTGAGGTCGCATTCGGCTTCTTGCGCACCACCTGGCGGGTGACAGGTTTCATCACGGTCTGAATCACCGGCTGGCACGTCTTCTGCGCACCGGTCATACGGACGAGCTTGATGCCTGGGCCATATTTGCGCAGCAGCGAGCGTTCATTGCAGTTGCGCTCAGGCGTCTGCGGGGCGCAGACAAGCCGGCCGTCGGGGCGGTGGACAAGCGCTTCGCCCTTCTCGCAGGTGAAGGACTGGCCCTGTGCGAAATCGGCGCGGCCATTGACCAGTTGTCCCACAGTGACCTGCATGTTCGTACCGGCCATGCAGCGGAAAACCTCACCGGAATAGTCGGCTTTCACTTCCCGGGAATCGTCAAGCCTTGAGGCCGGGTGCGGTGTGCCGGTGTCATCGATGCAGACCGCGCGGACAGGGCGCACGCTCATGCTGCTGCTGGCGCGCTCGACGCAGCCCCGGACCTGGGTCGGCACCTGCTCGGTCACCATTTCGGTGACGCTCTCTTCGCCGCCTTCGACGTTCAGTCCCGACAGGGCCGAAGGCGCGACGCCCGGCTGGGCATAGTAGCCACCGCCGCCGGAGAAGATGATGTCACCGCCGCCCGTACCGCCGCCGACAAGGCTGAGACCGCCACCGACAAACTGCGCACCGCCCACGGTCACGCTGCCCTGGTTCACCATGACATTGGGCGTTGAAACCGAAATGCTCGGTGCCGGAACGGCAACGCCCGGCACGTTCACGCCGTGCACGAACGTGTTCTTGCAGCAGCCGGGCTTGCCCGGCTGGGCACCCATGACCGGTGGCGGTGTGTACACGGGCGGGGCGACGCCTGTTCCCGGCACATTGATGCCGGGTCCCATGTTTCCGGGCTTGCAGCAGCCCGAACCCTTTTCGCCGGCCATAGCCAAACCGGCAGTAAACAAGGCCGCACCTGCGAGGGCGGCGAAACCATAGGCAATGTGCCGGGCTGATACGTTCATCGGGTAACTCCCTGTCATTCCGTCCGCTCTCTCGCAGGTTTCGTGCCAGAGGCGACTTGCAGGCGACCCGTTTCTCCCGCGCACGCACCCGAAACGGATCGTTTCCGACAACATTCTCCAGATGATGCACCCTTTACCAAGCCGGGTTCGCGCCAAAGGGGCATGGCCCCGGCCTTGCGAATGAGAGCGCCAGTGTGAGGTGCACCGTGCCAGCAAGGAAAGGCACGGGCTCACTTCCAAAAGGACAATAACAAGGAGCCAGAAGGCTCCCGGAGAAGGGTTTGGCGCGCCAGATGATCGGCAATTTTCTACATCCCAATACTCGGGCCATGCTGCAGGCCTGGCAGAAACTTTCAGCGCGCACCGGCACCGACGACATGGCCGATCCCATGGTTGCAGACCATCGCGGCATGATCGGCCTGCTCTTCGTGCTTCAGCGCGAGGACGAGACCAGCTGGAGCTTCCGCAGCGCCGGCGCTGAGATGAGCGCGATAATGGGGCGCGAACTTGTCGGCCAGGACTTTGCGAGCCTGTGGTCCGGGGCCGACCGGATCCTGGCGACCGGCCTGCTGGCCGCTGTCGAGGATGCCCAGCGACCGGGGATCATCCGGGGCCGGGGCGAGACCCTGACCGGCAAGCGTCTCGAACTCGAAATCCCGCTCGCGCCGCTTGAAGCGGGAAGCCGCGGGCTGCGCGTGCTCGGCCTTTATCAGGGGCTCGGTGCGCAGGGCATACTCGGCGGGCGTCCGATCTGGCGCCACAAGGTGAGCCTCGTCTCGGCCCCTTCTACCCCGGTCGAACCGCCGCGCCTGAGGCTTGTGGCCGACAATTCCTGAGCCTGAGGTCAGGCCCCGGCGGGTTCAGCGATCTCTGCGGGCTGAAGCGCAGGCTTTCCGAGGATCATGTCGGCGGCCTTCTCAGCGATCATGATGGTCGGGGCGTTGGTGTTGCCCCCGATGAGCGTCGGCATGACGGAGGCATCGACCACGCGCAGGCCATCGACACCGCGCAATTTCAATTCCCCGTTCACAGGTGCGTCGGCGTCGACACCCATGCGCACGGTGGAGACCGGGTGGTAGATCGTCTCGCCACGGGCGCGGATGAACTCATCGATCTCCGCATCGGTCTTCACGCCGGGCCCGGGCAGCACTTCCTCGCCACGATAGGGATCCATCGCCGATTGTCCGAGCAGGTCCCGGCACATTTTCACAGCTTCGCGCATGGCGCGCCGGTCTTCCTCCGTTGCGAGGTAATTCGGATCGATGCGCGGATCGTCAAAGGGATCGGCCGAGGCCAGCCCTACCGTCCCCCGGCTCTCCGGGCGCAGCTGGCAGGCATGCAGCGTGATACCGTCCTGGTCAGGCTTCACCTTGGCGTGCTCGATCATCTTGGCGAGCACGAAATGCAGCTGGATGTCGGGCAGTTCGAGTCCCTCGCGCGATTTCAGGAAGCCGCCGGTCTGCAGGAAATTGTCCCGTCCCGCGCCCGACCTGCGCAGAACGTAATTGAGTCCCACGGCGATCTGGCGCAGCCCCTTCTGACGCGAATACGCGGTGATGGGCAGCGGACAATTGTGTACCACGCTGACATCGAGATGGTCCTGCAGGTTCTGCCCGATCTCCGGCAGCGCCGCCTTCACTGCAATCCCGTGGCGCGAGAGCTCATCGGGATCGCCAAGGCCGGAGAGCTGCAGGAGCTGTGGCGACTGCACCGCTCCGGCACAGACGAGCACCTCGCTGTCGGCATGAATGATTTCCGTTGCCCCGCCCTTGCCCTTGACCAGTTCCACACCGGTCGCGCGTGCGTTCTCGACAAGGATCCGTGTGACCCGTCCCGTGGAGATGATGGTCAGATTGTCCCGCTGGCCGACAATCGGTCGCAGATAGGCATAGGAAGCACTCCACCGCTCGCCATCTTTCAGTGTGCGCTGATACGGACCAACGCCCTCCTGCTCGGCACCGTTGAAGTCCATGTTCAAGGCGTGGCCGGCCTGGCGGCCAGCTTCCAGAAAGGCCCGGTCGACCGGGTTCGGCATGGGCGCGTCCTCGACCCAGAGCGGGCCGTCCGTGCCATGAAAGGGATCGTCCTGCCGAGCCCCGTCCAGGGTTTCAGAGCGCCTGAAATAAGGCAGGACGTCGGCGTACCCCCAGCCCGCAAGCCCCATCTGGCGCCACTGATCATAATCGCGCTGGTGACCGCGAACATAGATCATGCCATTTATCGAGCTCGACCCGCCCCAACCCTTGCCGCGCGGCCACCAGAGCTTGCGCCCATTCATCTGTTCCTGCGGCTCGGTCCAGAAGCCCCAGTTGAACGCGCCTGCCTCACGGATCAGGTTTCCGACACCGGCTGGCATGCGGATGAGCAGGGAATTGTCCTTCTTCCCCGCCTCGATCAGACAGACCCGCACCGAAGGATCGGAGCTCAGGCGATTGGCCAGCACGCAGCCCGCGCTGCCCGCGCCAATGATGATGTAGTCAAAGCCGGTCCCGGCCATTTGCGCCTCCCTTGCACCGGCTCCGTGACGCCAGCGTCATCTTTGTTCTGGATGACAGTATGCGCGCAAGGACCAACTTGCCAATGCCATGCTTCGATCATCAGCGGGTTTTGAAACCTGGCACTTTCGGAAGGGCACTTTCTCTTTTGCCGGAAACCCTTTGTGAACGCTCCGAAGCTAGAAAGGCTGGCAGGCACGAGGCGGCGTGCGTTCAGAAGGTAAACAGACCCGGAGCCCAAAGTGACAAGCGTCCGTCTATTGCGTCCCCTCGGTTCATCAGAGTCCGATCCCCTATCGCGGCTTCAGCGCTTTCGCAGCGTTCCGCTGAAACTTGGTGGCCGTTTTCTCGATGCCTGCAGCGACGAGCATGCCATGCTGACACGGGATGTGTCGTGTGGAGGTGCCACGATTGTGTCGAAGGCGAGGCCAGGCGTCGACTCGCAGATCGTCTGCTACATAGATGATTTCGCCCGGATCGCCGGACGTGTGGTGAAGCTGACATCCGACGGCTTCGTGATGGCCTTTGATGCACCTGAGAACAAGCGCGAGAAACTTGCCGACCGGCTTGTCTGGCTGATCAATGCAGAGCGCCTCGGTCTGTCGGAAGAGCGTGCCGAGACCCGCATCCCGATCACTGCGCCATGTCAGGTGATCCGCTCCGACGGAACGCGCATCAATTGCCGGGTCGTGGACATCTCCCTGAGCGGCGCAAGCTTCGAGACGACAGAAAACCTGCCAAAACTGGAAGAAGTGGTCCGTGCAGGCACGCTGGCGGGCACGGTGGTGCGCCGTGAGCGAAAAGGTTTCGCCATCCACTTCATCGCTCCCTCCAATCCCGAACGCGAACGGCTGAAGGCCCTTGGCGACCGGGTGAAGGAACGAATCCAGACGGTTTGAGGCCGCTGCGACCATGAAAAACAAGCCCATTGATCTCGGTGTCATCGACCCGCCCATCTGGCACGTGCTTGCCGGTGACACGGTCTATGGCCCCTACACGTTCGGCCAGATGCGCGGCTTCATCAAGGAAGGCCGCATTGCGCGCGACACACAGGTCGCTCCACGCGAAGGCGGGCCGTTCCAGCGCGCCGGAGAGATTGGCAAGCTGATCCCGGTCTTCGATCCGCTCGCCTCTGCACGTGAGGACGACACAGGTGCCGATCAGGCCGCAGCCGCCGACACTGCCTACAATCTCGTCATCATGACGAAACTCTCGGGCGTGCGGGCCGAGGCCCTGCGCAGGCTGATGAACGAGATCGGCGATTTTGCCGAATCCATGCCCGGCGTGTTTGTTGTGCGCACCCGAACGCCAATGCAGCGGATACGTGCGCGTATCGAGGTGGTCGTGTCGACAGAAGATCAGGTCGTGCTCGTCGATGCGAGTCACAACCGGATCGGTTTCATCCATCTCGGGCCGGAAAGGGACGTGCATGTACGTTCCGTCTGGAACGCGAAGCTCGACTGAAATCGCTGGCGCGGACCCCCGCCCTAGCCGAGAACCGCCCTCACAGCGCGCGTGGCTGCGCTGGGGTCGAGTCGGTCAGCGTATTTTTCCTTGAGCGCATCGACGCAGCGGCCGATATCCTTCAGCCGGTGGGCCTCCAGGTCCTCGACCACCTCCCGCACGGCCTCGTTCAGGGCATTGCCTTCGAGCCGTTCGGGCAGGTATTCGGAAATGACGGCGATTTCCTCGCGGATGCGGGCGGCGCGTTCGAGATCGCCGGATTCCTCGCTTTCGCTGGCCCCTGCCTCGCGCTTGGCCTTCATTTCGCGCAGGAACTGTCTGGCCTCACCGTCCGAACAGACACCGCCCTCCCCGCGCGATCGCGTGGCAATATCGCGGTCGGCAAGCGCACAGACGATCTTGCGGAGGATCAGCGCGCGGACAGAGGATTCGTCCTGCGCCTCGGCGGCGTTGCGGGCCGCCTTCAGCTGTTCGCGTAATCCGGTCTCGGCAGCGGTCTCGTTCCGGGTTGACACCGAATCGGTCATCTCAACGCCCTTTCATCGACCGCCGGTGCATTCCGGACGGTCTGAAATCCCCAAGATGTTTCAAATCCAGAAAGTCCTTTCAGAAGAACCTTCTCCCCCCGGAAACCGGAGCCTGCCCGGCAGATTGCGCGTGTACAAGTCCAGACTTCCTCAACCACTCCACCGGGAACGCACGCTTGACGCGGCAGGGCCGGGAGCCCTATTTCGCAGCCGTTTGCTTTCCAGCCTCTTAACGCGCAGCGTACACTGACCGTTGCGGCTGCGAAACCAGAGCGCGGAGTTAATCGATCCATGGACGAAAATCAATCCACCAATGGTGCAAGTGCTGCGCTGGTCCTGTCCGATGGACGCGCCTGGCTCGGACAGGGCTGGGGCCATGTCGGCACGGCAGTAGGGGAGCTCTGCTTCAACACCGCCATGACGGGCTACCAGGAAATCCTCACAGACCCATCCTATGCAGGACAGGTCATACTTTTCACTTTTCCTCATATCGGCAATGTGGGAACGAATGCGGAGGACGAGGAAGCGGCAAACCCGCGCGCCGAGAAGGCCGCTGTGGGAACCGTTTTCCGCATGCCGGTGACGCCGGCGTCCAACCACCGCGCGCTTGGCGGGTTTGATGCCTGGCTGGCAGCGCGGGGGATCGTCGGCCTTTCGGGCGTTGATACACGCGCGCTGACCCGGATCATCCGCGAGGAGGGCATGCAGAAGGTCGCCATCGCCCATGATCCGGCGGGGCAGTTCGACATCGACGCTGTGGCGGCACAGGCGGCAGCTTGGAAAGGCCTCGAAGGCGCAGACCTCGCCCTTGATGTCGCGACGGATGCGCCGCTCGGGACCGCTTCCGGGCTGTGGAGCCAAGCGGCCGGGTTCGCTGCGCCGGAAATGCCGCATCATGTCGTCATGCTCGATTTCGGGACCAAGCAGAACATCCTGCGCAATCTGGCCAGCGCCGGCATCCGCACCACGGTGCTGCCTGGCGACGCGCCGCTGGACGAGATCATGGCGCTGAAACCCGACGGCGTGGTGCTGTCCAACGGCCCCGGCGACCCCGCCGCGACCTTCCGGCGTGTCGGCGGGACGCTGAAGGCGCTGGTTGCCAGCGACACGCCCATTCTCGGCATCTGCCTCGGCCACCAGCTGCTCGCGCTCGCGCTTGGCGCGCAGACGAAGAAGATGGAACAGGGTCACCATGGTGCCAACCATCCGGTGAAGGACCTCGCCACCGGCAAGGTGGAGATCGTGTCGATGAATCACGGATTCACCGTGGATGTCGCCACCCTGCCCTCGGGCGTGGAGGAGAGCCACCGGTCCCTTTTCGACGGCACGAATTCAGGTCTCAGGGTCGCCGGCAAGCCGATCATCAGCGTGCAGCACCACCCCGAAGCCAGCCCCGGTCCGCAGGACAGTTTCTACCTGTTCCACCGCTTCGCGGACCTGATGGCGGCACGCGCTTGATTGCGATTTCCGCGCACTTTGGCACCCTTCACAACCGGCTCGCGGCAATTGCCGACGATCTTGCCGTCAAGGGCTGGTCGCACCAGCCGGGACTTTTGCCCGCGGACCTTCTGGAGGGCCTTCGCGCGGAGCTTATCGCGCTCGACGATGCCGCCGGGTTGGAGGCCGCAGGGATTGGCAGGCAGGACGCGCTGATGCTGGACCGCGACATTCGCAAGGCACGGATCACCTGGATGGACGGGGAGAGCGCGCCGCAGCGGGCGTTTCTCGCCTGGGCCGAAATGTTCCGGCTGCACCTCAACCGCGAACTGCTCCTCGGCCTGTTCGAACTGGAGGCGAGCTTTGCGGTCTATCCGCCGGGCGGATTTTATGAGCGCCATGTCGACAGCTTTTGCGGCGCGCGCAACCGGATCGTGTCGCTGGTGGTCTATCTGAATGCCGACTGGCGCGCGGAAGACGGCGGCACGCTCGCCATCTTCGCCGCAGAGAGCGACGCCTCAGACGCCCCGCTTATCCGCCTCATGCCGGTCGGCGGCGATGCGGTGTTCATGATGTCTGAAGACGTGCCGCATGCGGTCGAGCCGACCATTGCGAAACGCCTGGCCATCGCCGCCTGGTGGCGCGTGAACCAGAGCTCTGCCGACCGAGTCGATCCGATCGGCTGACCCCGGATCGCTCTATTGCCTGAGCGGCGGGAGCGGTCCGCAGCGCCGCTTATATTCGGCGATGGCGGCGGGCATCAGGCGTTCGAAATTTTCGGCCCGCGTCGTCGATGCCGGATGGGTCGACATCCATTCCGGCGGCTTCTGCCCGCCAAGCTGGTCCATGCGCTTCCAGAGTTCCGGCGCGAGGCGCGGGTCGTAACAGGCGCGCACGAGCAGTTCCAGACCGATCACATCGGCTTCGGTCTCATGGGTGCGCGAGAAAGCGTTCAGCCCCCCCATGGTGGCGATGCCCATCGCACCCAGCACCGCCTGACGCTGGCCGGCGTCCATGTCGCCGACGCCGATGGCGATGGCCGCCTGGCCAAGCTGGGCGACCTTCTGCTGGCTCATCCGCTCCGCACCGTGATGGGCGAGCGCATGGCCGATCTCATGGCCGACGACGACGGCGAGCATGGCCAGCTCACTCTCCTCATCGAGGTCTTCAAGGGTGAAACGGCCGTCATTGTTGCCGGTAATGTCCATCATGCGGGTGTAGATCGCCACATAGCCGCCGGGCAGGCAGAAGGCATTGGGCTGTTCCGAGGCGATGACATTGTAGGTCCAGTCGAAGTCACGCGCCACCGGTGTGAACTCGACCCCCTGCGCAATGAGTTCGTCCTCCCACTCGATCGCCGCGGCTTCCAGACGTCGGCCGATCTCATTGACCTTCTCGACCACTTCGCGCTCGGCCATGCCGCAGGACCGTGAGGCAGGTGAGCAGATCACCGCGCCGCCTTCCTGCTGCAGGATCTGGGAATAGGCCTGCGCGCCGAGCTTCACCTCGTCGGCAATCGACATCGTGTTGAACTGCTTTCGGCCGGTAAAGGCATTCTCCTTCTGGTTGGAGAACCAGTAAACCGCCAGGCCAATGATCGCGATGAGGATGATGCCGAAGCGCCCGCCCGGCACGCCGCCGCTGCGTGAACCTCGCCGTGATGTCTGTGACGGAAACCGCATCTTCCAACTCCCCAAGACCGTTTCGGACGTGTTAACCGAGGATGGGGGAGCGGGAAAGCTTCGTGCAGAGGAATTGCTGCAATGAGTGAAGACAGACCGCCTGTGATTGTGGAACAGGCCGATCCGACGGCAACGCCTGCCGCGCCCGCCAGTCCGACGCCGGTGTCGATTGTCGATGTGCTTGCCGAATGGCTGCTCTATGTGTCGGCCGCGCTGATCGTGACCGGTCTCATGCTGCCATCGATCCACAAGCCCGGCATGCTGGGCGGCACGACCTACAATCTCATCGGCGTGGTCGAGGGGCTCTGGGAGAGCAAGCGCGAAATCCTTGCCCTGATCCTGGTGGTGTTTTCCTTCTTCTTTCCGCTCGCCAAGACCTTTGCTGCGGCAGTCATTTTCCGCATGGGGCGGCGCGCCACAAAGGAAGCCGCGGCGGTGATGCAGTTTCTCGGCAAATGGTCGATGCTGGACGTGTTCCTCGCCGCGCTCCTGATCGGGCTGACCCAGATCGCCGCCTTCATGACGGTGGAACCGCGCATGGGCCTCTATTTCTTTACCGCAGGCGTGTTGCTGAACAACATCGCCACGACGCGGCTGACCTTCACGCGGGCGGCGTGAGGCGCTAAAGCGAGTGTCATGAACGATCCGCACACACAGAACACCGATCCCCAGCCGCGCCTGCAGATCCGCATCATTCCGGTTACGCCGCTGCAGCAGAACTGCTCGCTGATCTGGGACAACGAGACAAGGGAAGCCGTTTTCGTTGATCCGGGCGGCGACGTGGAACAGCTTGAAGGTGCGCTCCAGCATTTCGGGCTGACACTGAAGGAGATGTGGCTCACCCATGGCCATCTCGACCATGCTGGTGGAGCGCAAACGCTTCGTGAGAAGACCGGCGCACCGGTAATCGGCCCGCACAAGGACGACCAGTTCTGGCTCGACGGCATCGAGGAACAGGCGCGCCTTTACGGCGTTCCAGGCCTGCGCTGCGTGGTGCCGGACCGTTACCTTACGGAAGACGACACGCTCTCCATAGCCGGGCTGGATTTCTCCATCGCCCACTGCCCCGGACACACGCCGGGTCACGTTGTCATCTACAACACTGACGCAAGGATCGCCTTTGTTGGCGATGTGCTCTTCCGTGGCTCCATCGGGCGGACCGACTTTCCCAAGGGCAACCACCAGGACCTGCTTGATTCGATCACGCAGAAGCTCTGGCCGCTCGGCGATGACATGCGCTTCGTGCCAGGCCACGGCGCCATGTCCACTTTCGGGGAGGAGCGGCGGACCAACCAGTTCGTTGCCGATCACTTGCTGGCATAATAGAGAATTTCACTGAATTGCGCGTTTCGCTTTGAGCAGGCATCAGGATATCCTTGATATAGCCCCGCCGAATCAAGTGGAACATATGACAATTTCTCGAATTCTAGTATCCGACTGCTCCGGCTCGACACTTCCAGTGTTCGGGGTTTCTCTGATGAGCGTCTTCTCGATTGTCGGTCTTGCAATTGCATTGAATTTCGACAGTCAGGCGGCGCGGAACCTTCAGACTACCGCTGACTCCGCGGCGCTCGCCGGTGCAACGGCCTTCATCACGGCGGAAGGCGGATCGGCAGACGATCACCGCCAGCTTGCCTATGACACCGCCGACGACTTTGCCCGCGCCAATGCCGAGGGTGAACTGAAATCGGTGGCGGTCAGCGCCGTCACGACCGACGAGTATGGCCAGCACACCGAGGTGAACGTCCTGCTCGAACTCCATCCCGCCAACATCTTCAACCGCTTCAAGGGCGGTGGCGAAGCTTCGCCCGTCATTCGCTCGGCGAAGGCTATCGCAACGCGGGAGTTTCCACTCTGCCTGCTGGCGCTCGAAACCACCAAGGTCGGCATCGAGATCAAAGGTAAAGGGACGCTCGACGCGCCTTCCTGTTCAATCTGGTCGAATTCCACTCGCTACAATTCCATCTCCATCGGAAGCAATGCAGCCGTCACGACGCGGTCACTCTGCACCGCTGGACAGGCCCGCGGCGGAAGGTCCATGAAGGTCAATCCGGCACCAACCGAGAACTGCCAGACCATTCCCGATCCGCTGGCTAGCTGGACACCTCCCAGTTTCGGGGCCTGCGACGAGACCGGCGCAAGCTTCAGCGGTACCGGGATCACGATCTCGCCCGGCGTCTATTGTGGCGGCCTGACGATAACCGGCGATGATGTCACGCTGCATCCGGGTCTCTACGTCATCAAGGACGGCCCGCTGAAAATTGGCGCAACCAATCTTTCGGGCCTCGGCGTGACCTTCCTGCTGACGGGCGACGGAACAAGCATCAATCTCGCTGGAAAGGCATCGCTCAATCTCAGCGCTCCGGACACCGGCCCGCTCGCCGGCCTGGCGATCGCGGAGGACCGCACAACCGGCACCAGCGGCACGCCGGTCAGCAAGGTCACCGGCAATGGCGCGATCACGATTGAAGGTGCGGTCTACCTGCCGAGCCAGAGGATCCAGATCTCCGGCAAGGGTCTCGGCGACAAGTATTCACCCTATCTGCAGATCGTGGCGAAGCAGATTTTCATAAGCGGCCTCGGTACGCTCGGCATCGACTTTCGCGAATCCGAAATCTCGGTGCCGATCGTCATCGAGCCTAAGCGGATCGCCCGGCTGGTGAAGTAGCTTTCACGGAGCTCACCTGCATGTCGGCACTCGCGCCCGCACCTTGAGCCATGGGAGGGTGGCCTTGTGTCAACCTCACGGCGATTTGCCCTGTGCCAGCAAAGCCTCGAAGGGTCGAGCCCAAACGGTCCTCAAACCCAGATCAACTTGCCAAACCGGCTCCGGCAGGAGACTGCCGGGGCTTTTGCCTTGCGCATCGCGTCTTGCAGACTTAAACCCCAGCCGTTTGCCCTGATGCCAGCCACTTGCGAGACCCGAGCCATGCCCAAGCGCACCGATATCGAAAGCATTCTCGTCATCGGTGCCGGGCCGATCGTGATCGGGCAGGCCTGCGAGTTCGACTATTCCGGCGTGCAGGCAATCAAGGCCCTGAAGGCCGAGGGTTACCGGGTCATCCTCGTCAACTCCAACCCCGCCACGATCATGACCGATCCGGGCCTCGCGGATGCGACCTATATCGAGCCGATCACGCCGGGCTTCGTCGAGAAGATCATCGAGAGGGAAAAGCCGGACGCGCTGCTGCCGACCATGGGCGGGCAGACCGCGCTCAACTGCGCCATGGACCTTTTCAAGTCCGGGGCGCTGGAGCGCCACGGCGTGGAGATGATCGGCGCGAATGCTGCCGCCATCGAGATGGCCGAGGACCGCAAGCTCTTCCGCGAGGCGATGGACCGCATCGGGCTTGAGAACCCGCGCGCGACGATTGTTGCCGCACCGGAGATCCGGGACGCTAATGGCAAGGTCGTCGGCTATGACCGTTTGGCGGGTGTGGCAAAGGCCATGGAAGCGATCGAGGAGATCGGCCTGCCCGCCATTATCCGTCCTGCCTTCACGCTCGGGGGGACTGGCGGCGGCGTTGCCTACAACAAGGATGAGTATGCGGCCATTGTGCGCTCGGGCCTCGAGGCTTCGCCCGTGGCTCAGGTGCTCGTCGATGAGAGCCTTCTCGGATGGAAAGAGTATGAGATGGAGGTTGTGCGCGACAAGAACGACAATGCCATCATCATCTGCTCCATCGAGAATGTCGATCCGATGGGTGTCCACACTGGCGATTCCATCACCGTCGCCCCGGCGCTGACGCTGACGGACCGCGAATACCAGGAGATGCGCAATGCGTCTCTTGCTGTCCTGCGCGAGATCGGTGTGGAGACCGGTGGCTCGAACGTGCAGTTCGCCGTCGATCCTGCCACCGGACGGCAGGTCGTGATCGAGATGAACCCGCGTGTCTCTCGCTCCTCGGCGCTTGCCTCCAAGGCCACCGGCTTTCCCATCGCCAAGATCGCCGCCAAGCTTGCCGTCGGCTACACGCTCGACGAACTCGACAATGACATCACCGGCGTGACGCCTGCGAGTTTCGAGCCGGCCATCGATTATGTCGTCACCAAGATCCCGCGTTTTGCGTTTGAAAAGTACAAGGGTGCCGACAACCAGCTGACCACGGCGATGAAATCGGTGGGCGAGGCGATGGCCATCGGGCGCAGCTTCGCGGAGAGCTTCCAGAAGGCGCTCGTCTCTCTCGAAACCGGGCTTTCGGGCTTCGACAACCAGAGCGTGAAAGTGCCTGAAGGCCTGACCCGGCAGCAGGCGGTGCGCAATGCGCTCGGCCGGCCGACGCCGGAGCGCATCCTGCTGGTGGCGCAGGCTTTCCGTGAGGGACTCGATGTGGAGGAGGTCCACGCCGCCACGAAGATCGACCGCTGGTTCCTGCGCCAGATCGAGGACATCGTGCATGCCGAGGACGCGTTGCGCGACGGCCTGCCGGAGACGGCCTTCGAGATGACCGAGGTGAAGGCCATGGGCTTTTCCGATGCCCGACTGGCCCGCCTGACCGGCCTCAGCGAGACCGGGATCCGCAGGCACCGCCACGCGCTCGGAGTGCGTCCGGTCTTCAAGCGCATCGACACCTGCGCAGCCGAATTCGCAGCGAAAACGCCCTATCTCTATTCCACATACGAACATGCCGCCTTCGGCGCGAGCGCGCCCGACTGCGAGGCCGAGGTTTCCGACCGCACGAAAGCCGTCATCCTCGGTGGCGGACCGAACCGGATCGGCCAGGGCATCGAGTTTGACTATTGCTGCTGCCACGCCGCCTTCGCCATGACCGATATCGGTGTCGAATCGATCATGGTGAACTGCAATCCGGAGACCGTCTCGACCGATTATGACACCTCCGACCGGCTCTATTTCGAGCCGCTGACCGACGAGCATGTGATCGAGATCATCCACAAGGAGCAATCGCGCGGTGAGCTGAAGGGCTGCATCGTCCAATTTGGCGGGCAGACCCCGCTGAAACGTGCGAAATTCCTGTCCGCCGAAGGTATTCCGATCCTCGGCACCAGCTTCGCCTCGATCGACCTTGCCGACAATCGCGAGAAGTTCAAGGCGCTGTGCGAGCAGCATGGATTGCGCCAGGCCCCCTCCGGCATTGCGCGCAGCGAAGATGAGGCCCTCGGAATTGCCGAGCATCTCGGCTACCCGCTGATGCTGCGCCCCTCTGGCGTGCTGGGCGGGCGGGCGATGTTCATTGTGCGCGACGAGGCGGACCTGAAGCGCTCCGTGGAGGAGGCTGTCGTGGTGGCCGGTGACGCGCCGCTGCTGATCGACCGTTATCTGTCGGATGCGATCGAGGTGGATGTCGATGCCATCAGCGACGGTGAGACGGTGATCATTGCCGGGATCATGGAGCATATCGAGGAGGCGGGCGTGCATTCCGGCGACAGCGCCTGCGCCTTGCCGCCCTACACGCTGTCGGCGGACATGCAAGCCGAGTTGTCCCGTCAGGCCGAGACGCTTGCCCGCGCGCTTGAAGTGCGCGGCCTGATCAACATCCAGTTCGCGGTGAAGGGCACGGACATCTTCATCCTGGAGGCCAACCCACGCGCCTCGCGCACCGTGCCCTTTGTTGCCAAGGCCATCGGCCAGCCACTGGCGGCGGCGGCGGCGAAGGTGATGGCCGGGCAGACGCTCGGCGAGGCGGGATTCGCGCCGCCGACCATCCGCCGCGTCGCCGTGAAAGAGGCCGTCTTCCCGTTTGCCCGCTTCCCTGGCGTCGATCCGATCCTCGGCCCGGAAATGCGCTCGACCGGGGAGGTGATGGGCTGGGATGACGACTTTTCCACAGCCTTCCTGAAATCCCAGATCGCCGTTGGTTCGGAGCCGCCGCAATTGGGGACTGTCTTCATTTCGGTCAAGGATTCCGACAAGGCAGGTATTCTCGCGCCCGCCGGCGAATTGCTGGCCCTCGGCTTTCGCCTGATCGCGACCAGCGGCACGGCGAAATACCTCGCCGAACACGGCATCGCCGTGGAGCCCGTCAACAAGGTGATCGAGGGCCAGCCGCACATAGTCGACGCCATGATCAACGGCCAGGTGCAGCTCGTTTTCAACACGACCGAAGGTGCCCAGGCGCTGAAGGACAGCTTCACCATCCGCACGACAGCCTTGACACAGAAAATCCCCTACTATACGACGCTCGCCGCCGCGCGGGCCTCTGTTCAGGCGATTGCCATCGCGCGCACACGTCCCCTGGACGTGCAGCCTTTGCAGGCCACTCACATCTGAGGAGACATCGCCCCTTGCAATTGGCGCACTGAATAACAAGTTTGATGCGCTGATCAGCAGGCGACCAGCCTCACGATCCCCGATAACGAGAACAGATAACGGACCGACACCATGCAGCGTATTCCAATGACTGTTGAGGGCCACGAAGCGCTCACCCAGGAGCACAAGCACCTGAAATCGGTCGAGCGCCCCGCTGTCATCGCCGCGATTGCCGAGGCGCGTGCGCACGGCGATCTGTCGGAGAATGCCGAGTATCATGCCGCCAAGGAGCGCCAGTCCTTCATCGAGGGGCGCCTCGCCGAGCTTGAGGACAAGCTCGCGCGCGCCGACATCATCGACGCCTCCAAGATGACGGGCACGAAGATCGTTTTCGGTGCCACCGTCACCGTGGTCGACGCCGACACCGAGGAAACCCACACCTACAAGATTGTCGGTGAGGATGAGGCGGATGTGTCCAAGGGCAAGATCTCGGTCACCTCGCCGCTCGCCCGCGGCCTGATCGGCAAGCAGGTCGGCGACGAAGCCGAAGTTGCCGCTCCCGGCGGTGCAAAGGTCTATGAGATCGAGAAGGTGGCGTTCCTCTAGGCCGTCGCTCGCTGCCGCTCATCAAGGTTGCGCCGGGCCGGGAAAACGCCTTCTAATGGTCGGGTCGGCTCCGGAGGAGGTGTTTCCCATGCGTGCAGTTGCGATGACAGTGCTTGGGCTGGCCCTGCCCCTGTCGGCAACGGGCCAGGAGGCCCCGCAGGCTGAGGTGATTGACGGGCTCTACGATTGCACCTCCATCGCCGCAGAGGCCGAGCGGCTCGCCTGCCTCGATGCGGCGGTCGCGCGAATGCGCCTGGCACAGGAGCGCGGCGAGATCGCCATCATCACAAGACAGGAAGTGGAAACCGATGCCGAGGAGAAATTCGGCTTCCGGGGCGTGCCGAGTGTGGTTGAGGAGAAGGAACAGGCGCTGAAGGCGGCCGACCCGCCCGCAAGCGCGGCCACTACGGACCGGCTCGAGGCCGAAGCCACCTCGGAGCGCGTCTTTGCCGTCGCATCGATTGACGAGACGATCCGGGGTAAATTGCGGGTCCGCCTCGAAAACGGTGCGGTCTGGGAACAGACCGACAGCCGCAAGCTCCGCCTCTCCAGGCGCAGCCCGCCGGAAACCGTCGAAATCAGGGAAGCCTCGCTCGGCAGCTTCATGATGATCATCGGCAACTACCCTGCGATCAGGGTGAAACGGGTGGATTGAGCCTTGCGCCTTTGAAGTCCGCCGGCGCGGACAAGGTGCAATCGCCCCTCAACTCTGCCACACTCTACCTGTAGACGAATCACCGGGGATAGATGGGCTGAGCGGGAGACTGGCACCGTGGCTGACAAGGTAACACTCGCATCCATACTCCGCGGCAGTGCGCCTGCCCCGGCTGGCGGGATGGGGCCGTCCATCTGGGCCGCAAGCGATGGCAAGGCCGGGAACGAGGCGCAGGTCATGGCGCTGGCCCGGGCGCTCGGCGAGACCGGGCGCTGGATCCGTATTGCGCATGTCCATGGCGAGGGCCGGCGCGGAGAGCCGATCCGGCTGCACCCGAAGGGCTGGCAGACCGCTCTGCCGGCAAATCTCTGGCCCAATCCCAAGGGCGCCCTGCCCGAGGCCGAGCGCAAGCTCTTCACCCCGCCCTGGCCGACGCTCTGGATCGGTGCCGGGCGGCGCACTGCGCCCTATTCCGCCGCGATGCGACAGTGGAGCGATGGGGAGACCTTCTGCGTCCACATTCTCGACCCCAAAGTGGCCCCCTCGCGCTTCGACATGCTGGTCACGCCGGAACATGATGGCCTGGACGGTGATAATGTCGTCACGACGCTCGGCTCGCCGTCCTACTTTTCGCCGGACGACATCGAGGAAGCCGAACTTCATTTCAGTGACCTGCACGATGAGGGCGAGAAGGCCTGTGTGGTGATCCTGGGCGGCAATTCCGCCAACCACTCCATGACACCAGCGCGGGTGGAGGAAATCATTGCGGCACTGAAGGCGCTCGCGCTCAAGGGCTGGCGGCTGCGCATCACCTGTTCGCGCCGGACCCCTGACGCGGCGCAGGCGAAGGTCCGCGCCTTTGCGGAGGATATGGGCCAGCGTTTCTGGTCCGGCCCCGCCGATGGTCGCAATCCCTATCTCGCCTGGCTGCTTTTCTCGAAAGTGGCGATCGTCACGGAGGACAGCGCCAACATGCTCTCCGATGCGGCCTATTTCGGCCTGCCGATCCATCTGATGCGGCTGGAGGGCCGGTCTGACAAGTTCGACCGGCTGCATCAGGGCCTTATCGAACGTGGCGCAGCGCGCTGGTTCGAGGGGGGGCTTGAGCGGTGGAGCTATGAGCCGGTGCGCGAGGTCGACCGCGTCGCCGATGCGCTGGTGGAGCGGCTGGTGAAGCGCTGGCCCCAGCCGGAATATGACACGAGCATGGGCACCGCCGGTTAGGTGTTTAGGCATGGCAGTCATTCCGGCCGGGTCGCATGCCGGTGCTTCCCTTCCGCCCTGCCCGCCCACATATTGCTGCCAAGCGATTCTGAACCCATCCCGGCGCGACAGCGCGGGACGCAAGGGAGACCCACATGCCTGACACCGAGAACATTCCAGCCACCCGCCATGCGGAAATCGTCATCATCGGCTCCGGCCCGGCTGGTTACACCGCTGCGGTCTATGCCGCGCGCGCCATGCGAAAGCCGCTGCTGATCGCCGGCCTGCAGCCGGGTGGCCAGCTCACCATCACCACCGATGTAGAGAATTATCCGGGCTTTCCCTCCATAATGGGGCCGGAACTCATGGAGAAGATGCGCGAGCATGCCGAGGCGATGGGCAGTGAAGTGATCGAGGATCATGTCGCCTCCGTCGATCTCTCGAATCGGCCGTTCACCATGGTCGGCGAAAGCGGCACCACCTACACCGCCGATGCCGTGATCATCTCGACCGGCGCGCAGGCGAAATGGCTGGGGCTTGAGAGCGAGAAGAAATTCCAGGGCTTTGGCGTGTCGGCCTGCGCGACGTGTGACGGGTTTTTCTACCGCGACAAGGAAGTTGTCGTCGTCGGCGGCGGCAATACGGCCGTGGAAGAGGCGCTGTTCCTGACGAATTTCGCCTCCAGGGTGACGCTGGTCCACCGCCGGGATTCCCTGCGCGCGGAGAAGATCATGCAGGAGCGGCTGTTCAAGCATCCCAAGGTCGAGGTGATCTGGAACACGGTGCTGGAGGAGGTGCTCGGCACCGACAACCCGCCGGGCGTGACCGGCGTGCGGCTGAAGAACATCGAGACCGGCGAGACCGAGACCCGCAATGTTCACGGCGTCTTCATCGCCATCGGCCACTCACCGGCCACCGCGCTTTTCACCGGACAGGTGGAGATGAAGGACAATGGCTACATCATCACCGCACCGGACTCCACGGCGACCAACATTCCGGGCGTCTTCGCCGCCGGCGATGTGACCGATGAGGAATACCGTCAGGCGGTGACGGCCGCCGGCATGGGCTGCATGGCCGCGCTGGAAGCCGAGCGCTTCCTCGAGGAAGTCGCGGCCAGCGCGGACATGGTGGCGGCGGAATAAGGCTGCGCATCTGCCCGCACCGATGGGGATCGGTCCGGCAAGGATGATGCTTCTCAGTTTCGCCGGGAAGGCATGGAAATGGCTAGCCCGGTTCGGACTGGATCTCGGCGCTGAAGCCTGCCGCAGAGATGAGGGCGGTCAGCGTGTCGCCGGTCACGGCGCGAGCGAGCGCGGAGGTTCCGCACTGCTGTGCGGCGTCCGAAAGCCCCGACAGAAAATCGAGATCGAAGAGCTGATGCACCGGCGTTCTGTGGGATAAGTCCCGGGGCGAAGGCCGCTCCGGCTTCGCGATCCATTCGAGACGGAGCCGGCCCCGGCCATCGGTGTGGATGCGCACCAGGAAGCGATGCGTTTCCGCCTGACGGTCCAAGAAGCGCAGCATCCAGTACAGATTCCACATCAGAACCGGCCACAGCCAGAGCGGCGTGGCGGCGTAGAATGGACGGGTCTCGAAGCGGCTCATGGGGATGAGTATCGCTTGAGGGCCATGGCACGAGGATAGATTTTCCGCGCAATGCCAACCGCGACGCTTTCCTCCACCACGCAGTGGGGGAGGATTGACAGAGGCAAGCTTCGTGATCCGTCGCGGGAGAAGGAGCAGATCGCACATCCCAGCTTGCCCGTGAGCCCCTGTTTACTAAATTCTTCAGCAGGTGGAGGACACGGCCATGTTCAGCCTCATTTCTCTCACTTCCTCGCGTTGATGGCGCGGGCGGAGAGCAGGATGTGGCCGGGGGCCTGCGTCTGATACGCCAAGCCTGCAGATACGAAGACCTTTTTTCTGCAACGCGCTCGACCGCTTGGGCCATTCCCGCGACTGAGCGCAACTGTCTCTGACAGCGCTGGACATCGTGTCCGCAAAATGGCATGGCTGGTATACAATGCCTATGCAAATGGACTGGGACAAGCTGAAATCCTTTCACGCTGCGGCCGAGACGGGCAGTCTCACTGCGGCGGCCGAGCGGCTGGGCATTTCGCAGTCGGCGGTGTCGCGCCAGATCGCAGCGCTGGAGGATGGGCTTGGCGTCTCGGTGTTCCAGCGCCATGCGCGCGGCCTGGTGCTGACCGATGCCGGCCACATCCTGCACCGCTCGACAAAGGACATGGCAGCGGCCGCGCAGTCGGCGAGCTATACGCTGCGCGATGCTCAGGACCATCCTTCAGGCGAGCTGACCGTTTCGGCACCGGTAACCTTTGGTTCGATCTGGCTGACGCCGCGCCTTGGCAGCTTCATGGATGATTATCCGGATCTGCGCGTGAACATGCGCCTCGATGATGGCGAGTTCGACCTGCTGAAGCTTGAAGCGGAATGCGCGATCCGGCTTTGGGCCGCCGACAAGGCCGATCTGATCCAGCGCCGCCTCGGAACAGTGGCGACCAGCCTCTATGCCTCGCCGGAATACCTCAGCGAGCATGGCACGCCGTCTGAGCCCCCCGATCTTGATGCCCACCGCATCGTTGTCTACGGCACCGACACGAACACGCCGATGCGCAATGTGAACTGGGCGCAGAGGGTGGGCCGCGATGACCGGCCGCCGCGCACGCCGTCGCTGATCATCAACAATGTCTTTGCCATGCTGCGCGCGGTGGAAGCCGGTCTCGGCATTGCCGACCTGCCGGATTACATGGTGTCGCCGAAATCAAACCTGGTGAAGGTGCTGCCGGATCTGACCGGTCCGGCTTTCGATCTCTTTTTCGTCTATCCGAGCGATTTGCGCCGCTCCTCGCGCATTGCGGCCTTCCGGGACTTCCTGACCACTCAGGTCGCTTCACTCAAAGTGCCGAAACAGACCGCATGACAGATTTGCGTCATGTCCCATGCAATTCAGCATGACAGCGCTGACCGCCCGGCCTTGATCTTGCCCGCTTTTGAAACCATCTAAGCGTTGTTGCGTTGCCTCACGTGACGCCCGGAGATTTCCGGGTGATTCCTCCCCCGAGGCCAACTTGTCAGGCCGGGCGCGTTCAATCGCAGCCCGGTCTTTTTTTGCGCGGACCTATCCGGCGGCACGAATCTCGACGGGGCCTTCGGGAAGCTGGACCCCTGCGGCAATGAAACCCGGCAGTTCCATGGGTTGGAGCGGCTTGGCAAACAGATAGCCCTGAGCGAAATCGCAGCCTAGCTCACGCAGGAGCGCCAGTTGATGCACCGTCTCCACCCCTTCAGCGACAGCCTTGAGGTTGAGGTTGCGGGTCAATTGGATGATAGAGCGCGTCACGGTCTGGCTCGGCGTGTTCTCCATGTCGGAGATGAAGCTGCGGTCGATCTTCAGGCTCTGGACCGGGAACTGGGTGAGGTAGCTCAGCGAGGAGAAACCGGTTCCGAAATCGTCGATGGCGAAGGAGACGCCCGCTGCGCGCAGGCGGCGCATATTCTCCATTGTTGTGTCCTTGCGCTGCAAGAGCACGCTTTCGGTGATCTCGATTTCGAGGCGCTTGCCGTCGACGCCAGCGCTCTGCAGCGCGGTCTCGATGGTGGTGGCCAGTTGGTCGTCGAACAGGACTGAAGCCGACAAATTCACGCTGACACGCGGAATCAGACCCGTACGGGAGCATTGCGGCCAGAGCAGCGCGTGATTGAGCGCGTTCAGCATGACCAGCCGGCCGAGCTTCGGCATCAGCCCTGCGCGCTCGGCAATCGGTATGAACTCGACCGGCGAGATGTCACCCATTTCATGATGGTGCCAGCGAGCGAGCGCCTCGAAGCCGACCACACCCAGCGTCTCGATATCGACCTGCGGCTGGTAGGCGAGCGAAAGCAGATTCTCGTCAAGCGCGACCTTAAGATCCTTTTCGAGCAGGCGACGGCGCTCCAGGGCCTCGGCTTCCGAGGCATCGAAGGTGCGGTGCTGCGAACCGCCTTCGGTCTTGGCCTTGTACATGGCGATGTCGGCGTGATCGTACAGCGCCTTGCCGTGCGGGCTGTTGGCGTTGAGCACGGCAACGCCCACCGACACGCCGAGATTGACCTTGGCGTCCTCGATCTTGAAGGGACGGGAGAACTCATGCGCGAGGCGACGCACCAGGCCGTCAATCGCCTCGCCCTCAGGCGGCAGGCCATCGAGCCAGATCGCGAATTCGTCGCCGCCAAGGCGGAAAAGCATGTCGGAACCGCGCACAGCATTATTGATCCGGCGATAGGCGAGGCCGAGCAGCCGGTCGCCCGTCTCATGGCCGTACATGTCGTTGACCGCCTTGAAGCCGTCGAGATCGATCAGGACGAGCGCGCGCATCACGGGATCATCCGGGCTCCAGACCACATCCTGCATGTGGTCGCGAAAGGCTCTCTGGTTCAGCGCGCCGGTCAGGCTGTCTCGATTGGCCATTTCCTTGATCTTGTGAACGGCGCGGTGACGGGCGGTGATGTCGCGTCCGCCACCACGATAGCCGAGAAATTCGCTGTCATTGTCGAAAATCGGCGCGGCAGAGAGTTCCAGGATAGCGCCCTGGCGGCCCGGTTGGACGACACGGACAGCGCTGAGGCTGACCCGTTCGCGCGAGGCCATCCGGACGATGAGTTCCGCCCGCCGGGTCTCATCAAGCGCCAGAGCAGCCACCAGCGCGACGGGCTTGCCGAACACGACATCGCGCGCGCGTTCGGGCTCGGCAGAGCCTGCGGAATAGGTCAGATGGCCCTCAGGATCGGTCTCGAAAAGCCAGTCGCTCGAGATCAGGGCGAAGTGCTCGAAACGCTCCCGGGCCGTTTCCGCCTCCAGCGCAAGCGCTGCATTGCGATCATTCATCATGCTGATGCGGTAATTGGCCTGCCCCATCAGCACCGCAATCGGCACGGTGATGCAGACCGAAACGATGAAGGCGATGGAGAAGTTGACGAGAAAGCTTGCTGGTGGAGCGAACCGTACCGTGAAGAGGTAGATAACCAGCGACAGCGAAACCCCGACCGCGGCGATCATCATGACCGCAGTGAAAGCCTCGTTCCGGTTCCTGATCTGCATGGTTTCGCCCCGCTCAAACGCGAGACAACTCTACATTCAAGCGATGAACACCCAGTTATTCGAAAATAAAACTCTTTGATGGCAATTAAACAAACAGTTTTCAGGTCCACGTACAGCGCGGACCTGGCGTAATAATGTGAGCCATTACTTGAACGCCCCGCGTCACGAACGCTCTACAGGCTCGCCCGCAGCATCCAGGCAGTCTTCTCCGACGTCTGGGCCCGGATGGTGAGCAGGTCCGCCGTCGCGGGGTCGCCATGTTCCTCCGCCACGCTCAGCGCTTCCTTTGCGATGCGGGCCAGGGTCTGGTGACCATTGGCGAGGTTCTTGATCATCACCTCCGCACTCGGCACGTCATTGTCGCTGCCGATGGTCGCCTTCGAGGCCAGCGCCGACAGGCTCATGGGCGCGAAATGGCCGAGCGCGCGAATGCGTTCGGCGATCTCGTCGAGCGCGGCCCAGAGTTCGCGATACTGCTCTTCGAACATGGTGTGCAGGCTGTGAAAGCGCGGACCCTCAACATTCCAGTGATAGGCATGGGTCTTGCCATAGAGCGCATAAGTGTCGGCGAGAAGTTTTTCGAGTTGTCCGGCGATGGCCTTCCGGCCACTTTCGTCAATTCCGATGTCGAGTTCCATGATGTATCCTCCAGATGCTGCCAGATGGGCGTCGCGAGTTCGGTGTTCAAATCGAATATGTCGGAGGCAAATATAGGGATTGCCTATGCGGTGTCGACGAAATGCTTGGACAGTTTCAGGGCCTGGCCCTGATAATTGTTCCCGCTCTGGCCGTAGGTTTTCGCCGGGCGGGCCGACAGGCGCTCATAGACGAGCTTGCCCACAGGCTGACCGTCCTCGAGGATGAATGGCACATCACGTGAGCGGACTTCGAGCACCGCCTTTGAGCCGCCTTGATTCGTGCCGAAGCCCGGATCGAAGAAGCCGGCATAATGGGCACGAAACTCGCCAAGTTCCGGTGCGATGGGGGCCATTTCGGCGGCCTGCGTTATCGGTACCCGGACACTTTCCTTCGAAGCAAGAATGTAGAACTCGTCAGGGTGCAGCACGAGACGGCCCTGATGGGTGAAGACCGGCTCCCAGTAGTCAGCCACGGCGTGCCCGCCAAGCTTCCTCAGATCCACGATTCCGGCATGGCGCCGCGCCCGCCAGCCCACGGGCTCGCCAGGATCGCCTGAGAGATCAACGCGGAAAATCAGCTCCTTGACGGTTTCCTGTGGCCCGGCGCGCAGTCGCAACTGTGCGAGCCGGTCACCCTTGCGCGCAAGGATGGAATAGGTGCGCGGGCAGATTTCGAGAAAAAGCGGTCCCTGATAGCCGGGTGCCACGGTGTCGAAGGATTCTGCCCGGTCGGTGACCAGCCGTGTGAACACGTCGATCCGGCCGGTGGAACTTTTCGGATTGGCCCGGCCTGAAAGCGAAGCCGGCAGGCTCAAGCTTTCCTGCAGGAGGGCGAGATAGACGCAGCCGGTTTCCAGCACCGCCCCCTCGGTGATGTCGATGCGGTGCATGTGCAGACCACCACCGCCAAGAGACTTGCCGACCGTGCGACCTCCACCCGGCAGGAAGCTCGCCCGCACGCGATACACATCGGCGGCCAGCCGCAGATCAAGGCTTGCGGGCTGGACCTGGTCATCATCCCAGCCGGTTTCGCTCATGATCGCATGTTTCGCGATCAGGCCCTCGATCTGGCGATCGGAAAGAACGCCGGGAAGCACGTCTTCCTCAAGCACGAGTGCGGTCCCGGGCGATTGCGCGTCAGCCATGACTTGACCCTTCCTTCATCCCATCACTAAGTCGCGCTCCTCTGGAAAGAAAGCAGCGAAGCCCGCATGGCCGACACATCCAAGCTCAAGCCCGACACGCTGGCGGTCCGTCACGGCACCGAGCGTTCGGGATGGAACGAGACCTCCGAAGCCCTTATCCTGACCTCCGGCTATGTCTATGACAGTCCCGAACAGGCCGCCGCGCGCATGGCTGGAGATGAGCCGGGATTCGTCTATTCCCGCTATGGCAGCCCGACAAACCGTATGCTGGAAGAGCGTCTCGCCGCGCTGGAAGGAGCCGAGGCCTGCCGGGTGGCGGCCTCCGGCATGGGTGCGATTTCATCGGCGCTCCTTTGCCAGTGCCGCGCGGGAGACCGCGTTGTGGCGGCCAAGGCGCTCTTCGGCTCCTGTCGCTGGATCATTTCCGAACTCATGCCCCGTTTCGGCATCGATACGGTGATGGTGGACGGTGCCGATCTCGACGCCTGGGCGGAGGCGCTTTCGGAACCGACACGGCTTGTCCTGATCGAGACCCCGGCCAATCCGCTGCTCGACGGCATCGACATGGCCGCGGTGGCGGAACTCGCGCACAAGGCGGGCGCGAAGCTTGTGGTGGACAATGTCTTCGCGACGCCCGTGCTCCAGCGGCCGATGGAATTCGGTGCCGACTGGGTGGTCTATTCCGCGACCAAGCATATGGACGGACAGGGTCGCGTGCTTGCCGGGGCCATACTCGCGCCCAAGGCCGAGATTGAGGAGCATCTCGACCCCTGGCTGCGCCATACTGGCCCGGCCTGTTCACCCTTCAATGCCTGGGTGGTGCTGAAAGGACTGGAGACGCTGTCGCTGCGGGTGAACCGCCAGGCAGAGACCGCTGCGCGACTGGCGGACGCCGTGGTGGGGCATGATACGATTGCGGCCGTGCGCTACCCACACCGGACCGATCACCCCCATTACGCGGTGCACGCGAAGCAGATGCGTGCCGGCGGCACCCTGCTGGCGCTGTCGTTCAAGGGCGGGCAGGAAGCAGCGTTCCGGTTCCTGAACGCGCTCGAACTCGTCGATGTGTCCAATAATCTCGGCGACGCGAAATCGCTTGCCTGCCACCCTTCGACCACAACGCACCGGGCGCTCTCGGCCGAGGCGCAGGCCGATATGGGCCTTGATGCGAGCTGGGTGCGTATTTCCTGTGGCCTCGAAGATGCAGGTGACCTCGAGGATGACCTGACTGCCGCCCTTAATGCGATCTGAAGGCTTCGGCGGCTAGAGAGACGCTCATGACCGATAGCCCGCCCATTCCCATCGACACGCCCTTCGTGTCCGAAACTGATGGCATCATCGTGCGCGTGGCGCCGCGATTTCTGTCAGACGAGTCAGACCCGGCACGCCATCGCTATGTCTGGGCGTACACCGTTGAGATCGAAAACCGGCAGGCCGAGCCCGTCAAGCTCCGCACGCGACACTGGGAACTCGTTGACGCGGTCGCCGGACGCCAGACCGTTGAGGGGCCGGGCGTGGTGGGCCAGGAGCCCGAAATCGCACCGGGCCGGGCCTTCCGCTACACGAGTGCGGCACCGCTTTCGGCGCCTTCAGGCCTGATGCGCGGGCACTACATGTTCGACACAGCCTCCGGGCCGCTGAAGGTGACCATACCAACCTTCTCCCTCGACAGCCCATATGAGCGTGCCAGGCCCTCTTGAGGACCGCGACAACCGATGCGCCTGAGCCCCGTCCTCCTCGCCCTCGGTGTCATGCTGGCCTTTCTTGGCCTCGCCATGGTGCCCTGCGCCCTGCTCGATGCTGCGCTCGGCAATCAGCAATGGTCGGTGTTCGGCCTGTGGGGCTTCGTGGTGGCGACGATTGGCGTGGTCATGGCGGTCTCGGCGGGCAATGCGCGACCGAAGACGGGACTGCGCGAGGCTTTCATGCTGACCGTGCTGGTCTGGGTGGTCTTGTCCTTCGCCGCCGCACTGCCCTTCATCTCCGTGGGCTACAGCTTCACCGACGCCATGTTCGAAAGCGTCTCGGGCCTCACCACGACCGGCGCGACGGTGTTCACCGACCTTGATACCGCCGTGGAAGAGGGCACGCTGCTCTGGCGCGCCATCCTGCAATGGATCGGCGGCATCGGTATCATCGTGACAGCGATTGCCATCCTGCCCTTCCTGCAGGTGGGCGGCATGCAGCTCTTCCAGGTGGAAAGCTCCGACCAGACCGGCAAGTTCATGCCGCGCGTAGCCGAGATCGCGGCGCAGACCGGCATCGTGTATCTCGTTCTGACGATTCTCTGCGCGAGCCTCTATGCCATTGTCGGCATGTCGGGTTTCGACGCCATCACCCATGCCATGACCACCATGGCCGCAGGCGGCTACTCGACCCATGATACGAGCTTCGGCTGGTTCATCGAGAACGGCGCGCCGGGGGCCATCCCGGTGGCGACGGTGTTCATGTTCCTCGCCGGTCTTCCCTTCGCCCTGCTCGCGCTGGCCCTGCTGCAGGGGCGCGTGAGGCCGCTGCTGACGGACCCTCAGCCGCGCCTGTACGCCTCGATCATCCTCGTGCTGGTCACCCTGCTCGTCATCTGGCGAATGGCGACGGCAGGCGAGGACGCGCCCGGCCTGCTGGCGACCATAGAGATGAGCGCCTTCAACCTGATCTCGGTGATGACGGGGACCGGCTATGCCAGCGCCGGATACGACCAGTGGGGCGGTTTTGCCGTGGGCATTTTCTTCCTCGCCACGTTTCTCGGCGGCTGTGCCGGTTCGGCAGCCTGCGGCATCAAGATGTTCCGCCTGGAAATCGCGGTAAAGACGCTCGCCGCCTATGCCGCGCGCATGGTGCGGCCCCACCGCGTCGTGCCCGTGCGCTATGGCGGCAAGCCCGTAGGCGAGACGACGCTACAGGCGGTGATGGTTTTCATCTTTCTCTACTTCGCGACCTTCCTCGTGGCCGCGCTGCTGATCAATCTGGCCGGAGAGGACCTGATCACGGCGATTTCCGCCTCGGCGGCCAGCGTGTCGAATGTCGGACCGGGCCTCGGTGGCAAGGTCGGCCCGAACGGCAGCTTCACCGACCTGACAGCCTTTTCGAAATGGGTCTGCCTGATCGCCATGCTTATGGGACGGCTCGAATTCATCGCCGTGTTCGTCCTGCTCATGCCGAAATTCTGGCGGGGCTGAAGCTCAGTCGCCCTCCGGTGCGAAGTGCTCGCCAAGGAAATAGGGCCAGACAATGAGCGCGAGCAGACCCTTCCAGAAGCCGAATTCAAGATAGCCGACGGTGAACAGCCATCCGATGAACCAGAGGCCGCCGCCGAGACTGGAATTGTGCACATTGACCTTCACCGGCCTGTCCATGCCGTGTCCTCCGCGTTGCGTCGCGATGATCGTAACGCGCTTGCGTCGGCTCTGAAACCTCAGCCCGCGCGGGAGGCACCGATGAACAGGCAGGCCCAGCCGGCGAGGAAGGCCACTCCGCCGAAGGGCGTGACGGCACCGAGCGGGCGGATTCCGGTCAGCGCCATGGTGTAGAGGCTTCCGGCGAAGAGCAGGATACCGAGGAGGAACGCCCAGCCGGAAACCGCCATCAGGCCTTTCGGTGCCTGCAGCGCCACCGCAAGCGCCGCGACCGCGTGGACCAGCGCGTAGAGCGTCGCTGTATCCCACCAGCCCCTGGCGTCGGCGCTCAGCCGACCGGCCAGCGCATGCGCCCCGAAGGCTCCGAGGCCGACAGACAGAAATCCGGCCAGCGCGCTCGATGCGAGCAATGCATTCATGACGGCCTCCCTTCACCTGCCATGCAAACTAGCAGCTTCTCGCTGTCGAAGAAGTGCGGCATGGGTGCGCCATGAGCGCCGCTGCCAGCCAGATCGAGACAGAGCCCCGCCTGCCGCCGGCCTGGCCCGCAGTGATGTTCGGCTGCGCCCTTCACCTGATGAACGGGATCAACCTCCCTTACTTCCCGGTCTATCTGGAAGAAGCGCGTGGACTCACGGGAGCCGAGATCGGGCTTATTCTCGCCCTTTCGACGCTTTTTCGCGTGGTTGCGGGTCCCTTGCTGGCGGCGTGGGCGGAAGGCGCCGGCTTTCGCCGCTCGCTCGGCCTGACCTGTGTGGCGGTGACAGCAGGCTATGCCGCGCTCAACCCGATGACGCATGCCGGGGCCATCGGCGCGCTCGCGGTCTTCTCCTATTCGCTCTTCTCGTCCACCATCCCACTCGCCGAGGCGGCACTGATGGCGGTGACCGGGCGTGAGCGCGGGCGGATCAGCTACGGCTTTGCGCGCGCGCTGGGTTCGGCGGGCTTCATTGTCGGCAATCTCGCCGGAGGCGCGCTGATCCAGGCCCACGGGGCCGACATCGCCATCAAGCTGATCGCAGGTGCGGCAATGCTTGTGGCCATCACGACGGCCTGGATGGATGGCAAACCGCGCCACCTGGCGTCAGGCGCGCGCCACATCCTGCCGGCCATGCTGTCGGGCCTCGGCCTGTTCCGGAACCGACGGCTGCTGCTTCTCACACTGGCCGGGGCCGCCATGCAGGCGAGCCACGCACACTATTACAATTTCAGCTCCGTGATCTGGACCCATCAGGGCATCGGTTCGGACCTGATCGGCGTTCTCTGGTCCATCGGCGTTCTGGCCGAGATAGCGCTCCTGTTCGCGGCCGCTCGTGCCCTGTCGCATCGCAGCGCCGAACTCATCATCGCAATCGGCGCTGTGGGCGGACTGGTGCGCTGGACGGTGCTCGGCTTCGCGCCCGGCCTTGCCATCGTCTATCCGGTGCAGATCCTGCACGCAGCGACTTTTGCGGCCACGCATCTCGGGACGCTGAAGGCGATCAGCGAGGAGGTCGCGCCAGACCGCATTCCTGTTGTCGTGGCGATCAATTCCGCCCTCGCCTTCGGGCCAGCGCTCGCGCTGTCGGCGCTTGCCAGCGGAGCCTTGTTTGACGCCTTTGAAGGACTTGGACCCGCGGGTGAGGCGCGCGGCTACTGGCTGATGTCGGTGCTTTGCGCGGTCGGGCTCGGCCTCGCCATTGCCGCCGGCACGGGCCGGAAACGTCTATCCGCCCCATAGCGCCGGCCGGGGCGGGTGCACCTCCCCGTTTTCGTATCTGAGGCCGTTGGGGACATCCCCGGCAAGCCAGAGCGGACCGTCAAGGTCAGCAGCGTCGGCGAGACCGGCAAGCAGCACGGCCGGTGCCATTGAGAGCGACGAGCCGACCATGCAGCCGACCATGACATGCAGCCCCGCCGCCCGCGCGCCGCGCACCAGTTCCAGCGCCGCCGTCAGCCCGCCCGCCTTGTCGATCTTCACATTCACCGCATCATATTTCTGGGCGAGATCGTCGAGGTCGCGCAAGGTGTGGACGCTTTCATCGGCGCAGATGGCGACCGGCGCGGCGAACCGCTTCAGTGCGTCATCCTTGCCCGCCGGGAAAGGCTGCTCGATCAGGACGACACCGAACCCGGCCGCATCCCTCGCAATTGCGCGGAAATCCTCGGGCGAAAGGCCCTCATTGGCGTCGAGGATGAGTTTCGCCTCGGGCGCAGCGGCGTGGACGGCCTTCAGCCGCTGCATGTCCTCAGGCCCGCCAAGTTTCAGCTTGAGCAGCGTCGAGCGGGCCTCGCGCGCCGCCTCGGCCATCCTGTCCGGCGAGTCGAGGACGATGGTCTCGGCGCAGGTGACAGGTTTCGGTTCAGGCAGGCCCGCCAGTTGCCAGACCGGCTGGCCGGCCGCTTTCGCCTCCAGATCCCAGAGCGCGAGATCGATCGCCGCCCGTGCCGCGCCGGGTGTCATCGCTTCCAGAAGGCCCTCGCGGTCGAGCCCGGCCTGAAGTGCGCCTTCCATCGCCTCGATATCGGCGATCACGCCTTCCACTGTCTCGCCATAGCGCGGATACGGCACCGCCTCGCCGCGTCCTTCATGTCCCCCGCACGACAGGGTGACGTGCACCACGCGCGCCTCGGTTTTTTCTCCGCGCGAAATGCGGAATGCGCGTTTCAGGGGAAAGACCTTTTCCTCGGCGCGGAAGCGGATTTCACTGGATATGACGGTCACGGGAACAGGTTTCCTTGTCGACGGGTTACTCAGGCGCAGACAATTCGATTGAAATCGCGCAAGCGGGTTTCAGTGCGTCTTAGGGTTAAATGCCCTAGAACAAAGGCCGGTTTCGCGAAAGGTCAGCATGCAAGGCGAGAGCGCTCCGCAATTCAGGGTCATCGACACCGATGACGGCCGGACCCTTATGGTTTCCGGCGACTGGACCATTGCGACCATTGCCGATGTGGACGGATTGCTGCGCAAGGCGCTCGCTGACGAGGAGGGGCTCGCAATCGACCTCTCAGGCATAGGCCTGATGGACACATCAGGGGCCTATGTCATCGAACGCGCCATGCGCGGGGAGAACCGGGATCATGACATCGAGGCGAAGCTGATCCCGACCGATCATCCCTATGCCGGCCTGCTGGCAGAAGTGGCCGAAGCGTCTCGTCAGCCCCCGCTCCAGCCGCCGCCGGTTGTGCCGCCCTTTCTTGAAGCACTCGCCCGCCTCGGCAAGGGCGCGGTGAGCGCCTGGCGCGAAACGTTGGGTACCCTCGCCTTTCTGGGCGAGGCGCTGACGCGACTCGTCGCCAATCTCTTCCATCCTCGCCGTATGCGCTGGACCTCCGTGATCGCGATTGCCGAGGAGGCCGGGCTCGATGCGATGCCGATCGTGGCCTTCCTCTCCTTCTTTGTCGGCATGGTGGTCGCCTTCATCGGCGCGACAGCGCTCGCCGACTTCGGCGCAAGCATATTCGTGGTCGAGCTGGTCGGGATTTCGGTGCTGCGCGAGTTCGGCATCATCATCACCGCCATCATCCTTGCCGGGCGGACCAATTCGGCCTTCACCGCCCAGATCGGGGCGATGAAGATGCGCCAGGAGATCGACGCGCTGGAGGTGATCGGTCTGAAGCCGATGGACGTGCTGGTCGTTCCGCGCGTGATGGCGATGCTGATCATGGTGCCGATCCTCGCACTCGTGGCGACCATATCGGGGGTGCTCGGCGGCATTGTGGTGGCCTGGGCCGCGCTCGACATCACGCCGGGCTTCTTCCTGAACCGGCTCCTGGAAGGCGTGCCGATCACGAATCTCTGGGTCGGACTGTCGAAGTCACCCGTCGTGGCTCTGATCGTCGCCCTGATCGGCTGTCGGCAGGGGCTGAATGTCGGCAATTCGGTCATTTCGCTCGGCCAGGCAACAACGACATCGGTGGTGCAGGCCATCTTCGCCATCATCGTGATGGATGCCCTGTTTGCGCTCTTCTACATGGAGCTCGACATATGAACCGGCGCAACGAGACCGATCTCGCCATCCGCGTGCGCGGGCTGAAGAACGCCTTCGGCACCCATGTGGTGCATGAGGATCTCGATCTCGACGTGCGCGCCGGAGAGGTGCTCGGCGTGATCGGACCGTCAGGCGGGGGCAAGTCGGTGCTGATGAAATCCATCATCGGGCTGATAAAGCCGGTTGAGGGCGAGATCGAGGTGTTCGGCGAGAAGATTGACCACCTCTCCGCCAGGCAGGAGCGCCGAATGGAACGCCGCATGGGCGTGATGTTCCAGGATGGCGCGCTCTTCTCAAGCCTCAGCGTGCTCGACAATGTCATGGTGCCGATGCGCGAGCATACAAGGCTGCCCGAAGCGCTCATGCAGGATGTGGCGGCCATGAAGGTGCGACTGGCCGGTCTCGACCAGACCGCCTGCGCAAAGTACCCTTCAGACCTCTCCGGCGGCATGCGCAAGCGCGCCGCGCTCGCCCGTGCCCTCGCGCTCGATCCGGAACTTCTCTTCCTTGATGAGCCGACCGCCGGGCTCGACCCGATCACCGCCGGGCGCTTCGATTTGCTGATCCGCGACCTTGCCACGACGCTTGGCCTGACCGTGTTTCTCGTCACCCATGATCTCGACACGCTGGCCACCGCCTGCGACCGTATCGCTGTCGTCGGCGAGAAACACATCCTCGCCGTGGGACCGCCACAGGAAGTGGCCTCCAGTTCGCATCCCTGGATCGATGAGTATTTCAACGGCCCCCGGGGGCGCGCTGCCTTCCAGAAGGAACATTCGTGATGGAAAAACGTGCCAATTTCGCCCTGATCGGTGCGGTCATCCTGCTCGCCGCAGCGAGCCTTTTCGGTGTCATTCTCTGGATGGGACAGGTCCAGTTCGACCGGGAGTACGAGGTCTATGACGTCGTTTTCGACGGGCCGGTGAATGGCCTTTCCGACGGCGCGGCGGTTCGTTATCTCGGCCTGAAGGTCGGCGAGGTCGAACAATTGTCCATCGACCCCGAAAATGATTCCCGCGTGATCGCCCGGATTCGCATTGATGCGCAGACGCCGGTGCGCACCGATTCCACCGCCATTCTCGATTTTGTCGGACTTACCGGCGCGACCTTCATCCAGATCCAGTCCGGCGACGAGTTGCTGGTGCGCAGACGCCCCGGCGATCCGGTCCCGATCATTGCCACCGAGCCGACCCAGCTTGAGAGCATCGTGTCGGGCGGCCAGCAGATCATGAGCGACGCCGACGAGGCGCTGAAGCGGCTCAATCGCGTGATGTCTGATGAAAACATCGACAGCCTCGGACGGACGCTCGCCAATGTCGAGACGCTGAGCGCGGAACTCGCCGGTGAAGACGGGCTGACGGCAGATGTGCGCGAGACCCTCGCCCGGATGAACACGGCGATTGACGGGCTGAACGAGGCGGCCGGTGCCATCCAGGAACTCGCCGACAGCTCGAATGCGGAGATCGCGAGAGTCAGCGGCCGGATCGACACGCTGATCAGCAGCCTTCAGACCAGCACAGAGACCTTGCAGGCCTCGCTGACGAGCGCCTCGACGCGTTTCGACACGCTGCTCGGCACTGTCGAGCGCCCCGCCGTCGAGGCCTTCGACGAGATCGGGCGCGTCGGACAGGATTTGCAGATGCTCATCAACCGGCTTGACGGGCTTGCCCGCGAGCTTGAACAGAACCCGCGCAGCTTCGTGGTCGGCGAGCCCCTGCCAGTGCGCGAACGCTGAGGAGAGATGCGATGAAAGTCCTGCCCGCCCGAAATATCGCTGTCGCCCTGCTGACTCTGATGGCAACGGGCTGCGTTTCGGTGATCCCGGAACCAACCGCACCCGACGCCGTCTACCAGCTCGCCTATCGCGGTGGTGCGCTTGGCGGGCAGGAGCTCTCCGGCGTCATCGTGGTGCGCGAACCCGACGGTCCGCGCCTACTGGCCGGGCGCCAGATCACGGCGGAAGCCGAGGATGGCGGGCTTGCCGTTCTCGGCACGGCGCAATGGGCCGACAATGCGACGCTGATGCTGCAATTTGCGCTGATCGACCGGCTGAACGCCTTCGGCGGTAACGGCGTGGCGGTCGACAATGCCGCCGGTTCGCGCGGTGATGTCGAGATCCACTGGCGGCTGCAGGAATTCGGGCTGAGCGACAGCGAGGCGCGGGCGTCCTTCGTGCTCTCGATTCTCGATGGACGCACGCGCGCGCCGCTCGCCCAGGAACGCCTCTCCGCGAGCGTGCCGGGTTCGGAGGTGGCGAGCCTGATCACGGCGAGCGACCAAGCGCTGGCCGATGCGGCGGAGTTTGTCAGGGGATTCATGGTCGGCTACATGAGCGAGCTGGATCGCCTCACAGACGACCGCTCCTGAGCCACTGGACCCAGACGAAAGCGGTGCCCAGACAACGGCACTCATCGCGCCGATAGGGATCCTTGTTCTTTGCGCGTTTCCAGGGACGGCGAACCGATTCCCAGTTCGCCTCGAAACGCTTTAATCGGCGGCCCGGCGCAGTTCGCCGCGCGGCTCGGCTCGCGACACCGCATCGACATCGCTCTCCCAGCACCAGGCTTCCGGCGTGTCGAGCAGCTTGCGCACGAGCGCGTTATTGATGGCATGGCCGGGCTGGTTCACCTCGTAATGACCGGCAATCGGCGCACCGGCAAGGGCCAGGTCGCCCACGGCATCGAGCACCTTGTGGCGCACGAACTCATCCTCGCTGCGCAGGCCTTCAGGGTTCAGTATGTCCTTCCCGTCCAGCACCACCGCATTGTCGAGCGAGCCGCCAAGGGCAAGGCCCTTCTGGCGAAGATAATCCACCTCATGCAGAAAGCCGAAGGTGCGGGCGTAAGCGATCTCGCGGGCGAAGGCACCCGGTGTGAAGCGCAGTGCCACGGTCTGCACACCGATCACCTCATTGTTGAAATCGATGCGCGCATGCATGGACAAATACCGCCCGGGTGTCGGGCAGAGACGGGCGTGTTTCGCGCCGTCGTCGACCTCGACGGTGTCAAGCACGCGGATGCGGCGGCGCGGAGCAGCCTGTTCACGCGTGCCAGCCTTCAGGAGGAGGTCGCAGAAGACCGAGGAGGAACCGTCCATGATCGGCACTTCCGGACCGTCAACCTCGATCAGGGCATTGTCGATCTCCAGGCCTGCAAGAGCCGCCATCAGGTGTTCGATGGTGGAGACGGTGGTGCCATCATCACCCTCGATCCTCGTGCCGAGCATGACATCGGTCACGCGGTCGCCCAGAGCCGGAATGGGCTGGCTGTTGGCAATGTCGCTGCGGCGGAAGGCGATGCCATGTCCGGCGGGAGCCGGCCTGATGGTCAGGCAGGCCCGCGCGCCCGAATGCACGCCGATGCCGGCACAATTCACCACTTTCGCCAAGGTCGACTGGAATGCCATGTCTCGCCTCCCGCGTTCCGGACACGTCTCCGATCCGCGCTCTAAACTACGCCCATGCCTAGAAGCGCATGGCGGTGCCTGTCTTCAAGACACCAAATATTTCCCCCTGTTACGGCTGCGTGAGAGGACGCGAATACGGCGCAAAAACCCGTTCTAAAGCCTTGTAAAGGCAAACAAAAAGCCCCGGCCGCTTGGCGCGGCCGGGGTTTGGCGTTTTTGTCCTCGCGCTGAGGAAAATGTCAGTGACCAGCCGACCGGCGCAGGAAGGCCGGAATCTCGAGATCATCATCGTCGAAGGGCGCAGGCTCAATCGACTCGTCAGGCTTGGAGACGATCACACCGCGATCCTCATCCTCTCCATCCATGTCGGCATCATCGCCCCGCCGCCAGCCGAACAGCTTGGAGAAGCCGTCCAGCTTCTCGTCATTGCCGGCCTCGCGGCGTGAAAAGACGCGGTCGGTCGGGACCTGGCCATCACCATTTGTCCCGCGCAGATGTGAGGGCGGCAGCGGGCGTCCGGTGAAATCGGGGCGCGGATCGGATTCGGTCTCGGCTTCCGGCTCGTCCGCGCTGTCATCCACCACGCTCGGACGCACGATGGACACTTTCGGCATCTCGGTCGCAAAGCTCGGCTTGTCCTCGTCGCGCGCCTCGATCGGTGCCAGGCGCTGGCCATCGGCCTCGACCAGGCCGGTGGCGACCACGGAAACGCGCACGGTGCCTTCCATTTCGGTGTCGAAGGTCGAGCCGAGAATGATGTTGGCGTTCGGGTCCACCTGCTCGCGGATGGCGTTGGCCGCCTCGTCCACCTCGAACAGGGTGATGTCATAGCCGCCGGTGATGTTGATCAGGACGCCGCGCGCGCCCTTCATCGAGACATCATCAAGCAGCGGATTGGTAATCGCGGCGCGGGCGGCCTCGAGTGCGCGTCCTTCGCCGGAGGCTTCTCCCGTGCCCATCATGGCCGGACCGCCATTCGACATGATGGTGCGCACATCGGCAAAGTCGAGATTGATCAGGCCGGGCATGACCATGAGGTCGGTGACACCACGCACACCGGCATGCAGGACTTCGTCGGCCATCTGGAAGGCGGCGGCGATGGGGGTCTTGTCATTGGTGATGCGGAAGAGGTTCTGGTTCGGCACGATGATCAGCGTGTCGACCATGGGTCGCAGCTCCTCGATCCCGCGCTCGGCCATTTCCATGCGGCGCGCGCCTTCGAAAGCGAAAGGCTTGGTGACGACGCCGACGGTCAGGATGTTCATCTCGCGCGCGATGCGGGCGATCACGGGGGCCGCGCCGGTGCCTGTACCGCCACCCATGCCGGCGGCGATGAAGATCATGTGCGCGCCGTCGAGGGTTTCGCGGATCTCGGCCTCGGATTCCTCGGCAGAGGCGGCTCCGACATCAGGGCGTGCACCGGCACCAAGACCGGAAGTGAGATCGACACCGAGCTGGAGCTTGTGAGACGCGTTGGACCGGGCGAGTGCCTGGGCGTCGGTGTTTGCGGCGATGAACGCGACACCCTGCAAATCGGCCGCGATCATGTTGTTGACCGCGTTTCCGCCGGCGCCGCCGACACCAAACACCAGAATGCGTGGGGTTAGTTCACTCATTTCCATACGCCTCGTACTCAACCGCTGACCGACCACTCACGGATCAAATTGGGCCATTCCGCTTAAAGTGGCGTTAAGTCTGGCACACCCGGCGCATATTTCCTGCGAATCACCGGTAAATTCGTGCCTCCCGTCAGCCAGACTTCAAGCTTCGGACCATACCAGCGAAAAACACAGGATTTATGACGGAACGATGCGTTCCTAGAAATTATCCCGCAGCCACCCATAGGTACGCCCGATCAGGCCCGATCCGTTCCGCGGTCCTCTCTCCCGAGATGCAGCCCCGCCCCGGCCTGCATCAGATAGCCCTGCCAGAGGGTACGTTAGCAGACCAATGGATGTGGAAAAAGCCGGAGTTGCAAAGGTTTCGCCGATTTTTGCAGCTTCAACGGGTTTTGCGAGCCGCACCGGGCAGCCGAGAACGCGCTGGGCGACCTCGCGCACCCCTTTCAGCTGGCTTGCGCCGCCTGTCAGTACGATTCGTCTCGGCATTATGGAGCGGAGCGGACTCGCATTCAGCTGGTGCGACACGAGCTCGAAAGTCTCCTCGATGCGCGGCGCAATCACGGCGGCCAGCTGTCCGCGGGTGATCTGCGCGGCGGTGAGCCGCCCGTCATCGCCGAGGCGCGGACATTCGATCGGCCCGGACGCCCCCGGTCCGTCGGCAAGCGCGGTGCCGTGAACCGTCTTGACCCGTTCGGCGGCGGCGACGGTCGTGCCCATGCCCTGTGCGATGTCGCGGGTGACGTGGAAGCCGCCGACGGCGAGGCGCGAGAACCAGGCCGGCGCGCCGTGCAGAAACACCGAAATCGCCGTCACCCCGGCACCCATATCGATGCAGATTGCGCCGTTTTCCCGCTCATCCTCGACCAGCGTGCCGAGCGCGCTGGCGGTTGATGAGGGCACGAGTGCGGCGATGTGCAAGCGCGCACGGGCGACCGTCTGGACGAGATTGCGCAGCACCGATCCCGGCACATGGACAACGTTGATGAGCACACCAAGCCGGGTCGAACTCATGCCTACCGGATTGCGCACCGCATCGCTGCCCTCGACCAGATAGGCAATCGGCGTGGCGGCAATGATGCGTTCGTCGGCCTTCGCCGCCGAGCTCGTGGCGAAGCGTTCCATGGCCTCGCTCTGCACCTTGCGTACGTCGCGTTCCGTCACCTCGCGGCCCGTCACCTCGATCTCGCCACGTATCAGGCGCGCCGTCACCTGCGGTGCGCTGATGCCCAGAATGATCTCGCTGATCGATTCACCGGCCTGCTGTTCAGCGTCTTCCACGGCGAGGCGAACAGCGCGTTCCAGCGCGGCCATGTCGGTGATGGACCCCGCCTCGAAGCCGCGCGAGGACTGGTGGCCGCCGCCGGCGAGGATCAGCTGGCCCGGCGCTTCCGGGTCGATCCGCGCGATCAGGCAGCCGATCTTGGAGCATCCAATGTCGAGCGCGGCAATCAGGTCGCCATTGCGGCCGGTCATGAAGCCGGCGGGAACCATTCCCCTTCTCGCCCAACGTGCCTCGCCCATCAGCCCTGCCCCCCGATCCCGAGTGAAGCGGAGCGCTCCGGACGCGGCATCAGCATGATCTGCGAGGCACGACCCGTTGCACCGGTCGCAGTAACGGCCCGTGCGTCGATCTCGGAGTACGACCCGTTCAGTATCGCGGCGCGCGCCTGCAGCGTCTCGATCGCGGCGAGCGCAGGCCCCGCACGCTGAAGCTCCGGCAGTTTCAGGCTGACACCACCCTCAAGCAGAAGCGTCCAGCGTCCGCTGCCACGATGCACAGCGCCTTCAAGCAGGGTCGCGAGTGCCGGATGGGGCGCTATGGCTTCAAGCAGGGCTGGCCACTGCTCTGGCGCATCGGCGCCCACCAGCCGGGGCAGCGCAGGATAGGCGCTTGCATCAAGATCCACGCGCACCCGCCCGCCGCTGTCGATGACGAGCCAGGCTTCGCCGGAACGGTGCAGCGCAACAGGCCGCGCAGGGGTGGCGACGACGAGGATGGTGTCCGGCCAAAGGCGGTAAACACGCACATGCGTCACTGCGCCGGTGGCTTCCACGCGTTCGGCAATCTTGACAGGGTCGGCGCGGAACATGTTTTCGCCGGGCTCGATCATGACCGCTGCACGCACGAGCGATTCATGCTCTCCACTGACGCCCTCTATCTCGACCCGCTCCACCGAGAGGCCGATGCTTCGCGCCATGCCGTCCATTGCACCGGACATCTTCTTGCCGACAGCCGAAAGCGACCCACCCATCCAGGCAGCCGAGGCCACGATCAGGGCGGTGATGATGACGAGGCCAAAGAGGACTGACGAGGCCTTCACCTGGTCAGACGGCCTGAGCGAGGGGTCGGCGGGATGCTTTATCTGGGGCATGAGGCGTCCTCGATCATCCAGGCCACGAGGTCGGGAAAGGATATGCCGACATGCTCGGCCTGTTCCGGCACAAGCGAAGTGGGCGTCATGCCGGGCTGGGTGTTGGTCTCCAGTATGACGAGCCTGTCGCGGGTGCCGTCATAGCGGAAGTCCGAGCGCGACACGCCGCGGCAGCCAAGCGCCCTGTGCGCCGCAAGGGAGGCGGCGAGGGCGCGCTCGCGAACGCCTGCGGGCAGGTCCGGCTCGACGGTGTGCTGGGAACCGCCGGCAGCATACTTCGCGTCGAAATCGTAGAATTCACGCGCCGTGGCAATCTCGGTGACGCCGAGCGCACGCTCGCCCATGACACCGACGGTGAGTTCTCTGCCCGGAATGTACTCTTCTGCCATCAGCCGGTCGCCATAGACCCAATCATCGGAAAGGAGCATCTCTGCCGGCGCGTTTGCGCCTTCCCGCACCATGACCACGCCGAAGCTCGAGCCTTCAGCGATCGGCTTGATCACATAGGGCGGCGGCAGAGGGTGGGCGCGCGCCGCCTCGGCGCGGGTGACGGCGACATCGGCAGCGATCTCGATGCCATGCTGGGCGTAGACGGCCTTCGACTTGCGCTTGTCCATGGCGAGCGCAGAGGCGAGCACGCCAGAATGGCTGTAGGGGATGCCCATCACTTCGAGAACGCCCTGGACGCAACCATCCTCGCCCCAGGGACCGTGCAGGCCGTTCAGGACGACATCGGGCGCGGCAGTGCGAATCTGGTCGGAAAGCGCGCGTCCGGCGTCGATTTCAGTGACATCATAGCCGGCCTCCCGGGCCGCACGCGCCATGGCACGCCCGGAGACAAGGGAAATTTCCCGCTCCGATGACCATCCGCCATAAATCACTGCCACGCGCGTCATGTTCGCACCCTGAATGCTCAATCTCCCATGTCGGGTGAACATGCTTTACGCCCTCTTAAAGACGGTGGCCGAAATGAAGGCAAACCGGTCGCGAGTTGGCGACGATATCTGTTGACGAACTGGCCGTGTCGGTATCTGAGCCGGGTGGCTGCGCTCATTGGGGAAAAGAGAGACGATGTATGGGAAATGGCTCCTTCCCTTGGCTTTCATTGCTGCGGCCGTCCCCTTGGCCCTTGCCGAAAATGGCTTGCCACTTGTCCAGCCAAGCTACACGCCGGATGACTTCGCCGAATTTGCGCCGCTCAACGCGCTGGATCTCGTTTCCCGCGTGCCCGGCTTCAGGATCGAGGGCGGCGGTGGCGGGCGCGGTTTCGGACAGGCGCAGGAAAACGTGCTGATCAATGGCGAACGGGTGTCCGGCAAATCCGTCGACATTTTCGGCGCGCTTCAGCGCATTCCCGTCGCCGGCGTGGTGCGCATCGACATTGTGGAGGGCGCAAGCCTCGACATTCCGGGACTTTCGGGACAGGTCGCCAATGTGATCACGCGGGAGACCGGCCTGTCCGGCACCTGGGTGAATGTCGCCCGGATCCGGGAGAATCTGCCTCCCTATTACGATGATTTCCTCGTGACCTTCTCGCAGAAGGGCACGCGGTTCGACTGGTCGCTCAGCCTCGACAATGATCCGTTCAGGGGCGCCAACAGGGGTGCTGAGCGCATCACCAATGCCGATGGCGTGCTTCTGGAGTCCTTGGTCGAGGATCTGAACAATACCGGTTCGCAGCAGACCATCAGCGGCGCGCTTGCCTGGCGACAGGACAATGGCGCGGTCTTCAATCTGAACGGCCAGGCGAGGCTTTATGACTTCAACCGGATCGAGAAGTCGCAGGTCTTCGATCCGGCCGGCACGCTTACCGCCTTTCGGCGCTCCCAGAGCAATGAGGACAGCCGGGATGGCGAGATCGGTGCGGACTATGCCTTCGATCTCGGACCCGGGCGGCTGAAACTGATCGCGCTGGCACGCGGGGAGACGGGCGAAGATCTCAGCCGGCTCGTCAACACGCCAAATTCCGCTGAAAACCCTCGAGAAGAGCGTTTTTCGACCGATTACATCGAAAGCGAGAGCATTCTGCGCGGGGAGTATGGCTGGAACGGTGCCAGTGGCCGTGACTGGCAACTCTCGTTTGAGGGTGCTTTCAACCGGCTCGGGACGGACTCGGTTTTCTCTGTCCTCGAAGATGACAATCTGTCAGATTTTCCTCTGGGTGAGACCGAAGTCGAAGAGGTCCGTGCGGAGTCCTTCATGACCGTCGGCCAGCCTTTGGGCGAGGCACTGACCGCACAGTTCTCCATCGGCGGGGAAGTCTCGGAGATCTCGCAACCGAATGTTCCCGGAAGCGCCCGTCGCTTCACACGGCCCAGAGGTACGCTCAGTCTCGGCTATCGGCAGAATGAGAATACCAGTTGGAGCCTGTCGGCTGAACGCCGCGTCGGCCAGCTGAACTTCTTCGACTTCGCCGCCTCCGTCGATGTGGAGGATGGCAATGACGAGGTCGGCAATCCCGAGCTCGTGCCCGACCAGCGCTGGCACTTCGAGGTGGAACTGGAACGCAAGCTCGGCCCGCAGAGCGCAGTGACGCTGAACGCCTTCGCCCAGGCCATCGAGGACGAGATCGAGCTCATTCCGCTCGGCGATGGCATCGAAGGCCTGGGCAATGTCGACAGTGCCCGACGCTATGGCCTGCGTGCGGATGCAAGCCTTGAGCTCCACCGCGTCGGCATCAGCGGTGGCGAGGTCGACCTGGTCGGCATCTATCGCTGGACCGGGATTGACGACCCGCTGACCGGCGAGCGGCGCGAACTCAACGGCGAAACGCGCTGGGTCTGGCAGGCGGATTTTCGCCAGGACATTCCCGGCAGCGATATCGCCTGGGGGTTCGGCTATGAGGAACAGCAGAACGGCCCGCGCGTGCGCCTCACCAACAGCAGCCTGTTCGAGGCCAAGCCGGGCTTTGCCTACGCCTTCCTTGCGCACAAGGATCTGTGGGGCATGACCGGCAGTGTGAACCTTGGCAATCTGCTCGATCAGGACGATCAGTTCTCGCGCACCGTCTTCACACCTGACCGCACCGGCGAGATCCTGCGGGTCGAGGACAACACGCGCAATTTCGGGCCGTACCTGACCTTCAGTCTGGAAGGGACTTTCTGAAGCGGCACTCAGCCGAATGGACTCAGTGCGCCGCTATAGATCTCTGTTTTCACGCGTCCCGGACGGCGAACCGGTTCCCACTTCGACTGGAAACGCTTTCGGGTCCAGTTCGCTCATGGCACGATCACATTTCGCGCCAGAGCGTCACGCCACTGGCGATCAGAATGCCGGCGAACAGGAGCGTGAAGGATAGGAGCGTCCCTGACATGGCCAGATGCGCTTATATGCGCTCCGAGAACTCGTGAAACCCGGTCGCGACGTTTTACGGCGTTGGCTGAATCCTGCCGATGCGCTTGATTTCCCAGCGCAGTTCGACCCCGCTCGTCTCCCTCACCCTTGCGCGCACAAGTTCGCCTAGCGCTTCGAGATCGGCAGCGGTGGCATTGCCGGTATTGATCAGGAAATTGCAGTGAAGCTCCGACACCTGTGCGCCGCCGACGCGAAGGCCCCGGCAGCCCGCCGCATCGATCAGCTTCCAGCTCGACCGCGCATCCGGCGTGCCGGGCGGATCGGGATTGGCGAAGGTGGAACCGCCGGTCTTCTCGCGAATGGGCTGGCTCTCGGCGCGGCGCTCCTGAAGGGCTTCAATGGCGGCCTGGATGTCTTCCGGTGCGCCGGCCTGGCCCTCGAATTCGGCGCGGGTAAAGATGAAATCCGGCGGCACTTCGGAATGGCGATAGGCGTAGCCCATCTGGGCCGGCGTGAGCGTCACCTTCTCGCCTGCCCGCGTCACGCCATGAATGGCGCGCACCACATCGCGCGTCTCGGTGCCGTAACAGCCGGCATTCATCCGCAGCGCCCCGCCAATCGTGCCCGGCACCCCAGCAAAGAACTCAAGCCCGGCAATGCCGGCCTTCGCGGCTGTCCTGGCCACCTGAGCGTCAAGCGCGGCCGCCCCCGCCATGATGCGCCTGCCGCTCGGATAGACCGAAGTAAAGAACTTTCCCGCCAGACGGATCGTGACGCCGGGAAGGCCGCCGTCACGCACAATCGTGTTCGATCCGACGCCCAACACCGTCACCGGAACATGGGCTGGCAGGGCTTTCAGGAAATCTTCGAGGTCATCGTCATCGGCGGGCAGGAACAGGACATCAGCCGATCCGCCTACACGGAACCATGTGTAAGGTGCCAGCGGCGCATCACGCAGGAGCTTGCCACGGGTTTTCGGGAGGGTGTCGCGCCAATCGGTCATTCTTCTTCGCTCTCGTCTACGCTGGTTGACAAGAGTGCAGACCATTCCCCCTTCAACAAGGGCAGAACTTGATGAAGAGCGTTGGCCAGTTGAGACATCGTCTGCACAAGCCAGGCCCGGGTCTGATCCTCGGTATACGCAAACGCCCCTTGTTGCCGATGCTCATAAACCGCAATCCGGCTGGCTCGGCCACCACCTTTTTACGAATCAGGTCGAAAGATGCCCTGTGTTGCCACGCTTCGTGCAGTTCCACACTCCCGCGACGCCCTGATTTCGGGACCACTGCCTAAGCCTCCCCCAACTTCCTCGCCAGCGTATTGGCGTGCGCGGTGATGTCGCCGGCGCCGAGGCAGACCACCATGTCGTCCGGCCGGGCGATCTCGCGGATGAGTTCCGGCAGGTCTTCAAGCGAGGCCAGCGCACGCGCCCCCTTGTGGCCGAAGCTCTTGAGGCTCGCCACGAGATGCTCATGATCAATGCCCTCAATCGGCGTTTCGCCCGCCGCATAGACCGGCGCGATGATCGCGATGTCGGCCTGGTTGAAGCAGGTGGAGAAGTCCTCGAAAAGGTCGTGAAGGCGGGAATATCGGTGCGGCTGTGCCACAGCGATAACCCGGTTCTGTCCCTGCATGGCGCGGGCGGCTTTCAGCACGGCCTCGATCTCCACCGGGTGGTGGCCGTAATCATCGATGATGCGCACGCCGTTCCATTCGCCGGCATGGGTGAAGCGGCGTTTCACGCCGCCGAAACCGCCGAGGCTTTCGCGGATCTGGTCATTCGTCGCGCCGAGTTCGGTCGCCACCGTGATCGCGGCGAGTGCGTTCAGCACATTGTGCTCTCCCGCCATGGGCAGGCGCACGCCCTCGATCACCCGGTCGCCCGCGCCAAGCCTGCCGCGCAGCATGACGTCGAAGGAGACGCCCGAATTATCAGGCTGGAGGTTGATTGCGCGCACATCGGCCTGGCGGTTGAAGCCATAGGTGATCAGCCGCCGGTCAGACACCCGCGCCACCATGGCCTGGACTTCGGGATGATCGGTGCAGAGCACGGCGAAACCGTAGAAGGGCAGGTTTCCGACATAAGTGTCGAAGGCGGCGCGCAGGGCCTCCATGCTCCCGTAATGCTCCATATGCTCGGGATCCATATTGGTCACGATGGCGACGGTCGGGCGGAGCTTGGTGAAGGTGCCATCGCTCTCATCAGCCTCGACCACGATCCAGTCGCCCGTGCCGGCCTTCGCATTCGAGCCATAGGCATTGACGATTCCGCCATTGATGACGGTGGGGTCGAGCCCCGCGCCGTCGAGCAGGGCGGCGACCATGCTGGTCGTCGTCGTCTTGCCATGCGTGCCCGCGACCGCGACGGTCCACTTCAGGCGGATGAGCTCGGCGAGCATGTCAGCCCGGCGCACCACTGGAATGCCCTGCGCGCGCGCCGCATCGACTTCAGGATTTCCGCCCTTGATCGCGCTGGAGATCACCACCGCCCCTGCCCCGGTCACATTCTCGGGCCGGTGCCCGATCTGCACCATTGCGCCCTTCTCGCGCAGGCGCTCGACATTGGCGCTCTCCTTGATGTCGGAGCCCTGCACGCCATAGCCCATGTTCATCATCACCTCGGCAATGCCCGACATGCCGATCCCGCCAATGCCGACGAGGTGGACCGGGCCGAGATCGAAGGGGGACGGCTCTTTGTGCGTCATGGGGCGGCTCGTTTCTTTGCTTCTTGCGTCAGCCGCCCTGACTATCCCGCTTCGGGGCCAATGCGAAGGGCGGGAATGAGGCATGATCGGACACTACGCGCTGCGCAACCGTGCCACCAACCCCTCGAAAACCGCCACGCCCCGCTCAAGCTCGGACACCGCCAGGAACTCGTTCGGCTTGTGGGCCTGCTCAATGCTACCGGGGCCGCAGATGACCGACGGAAATCCAGCGGCGCGGAACTGCCCGGCCTCGGTGGTGTAGCCCACCGCGCGCATGGAATTGTCGCCTGTCAGCGCGCGCAGGAGCGTTTCGGCTGCACTGCCCGGATCGGCGTCGAGTGGCGGCACATGGGTCAGGCGCGTGACGCTTACCCCGCCTTCGGGCGCGCGGGCCTTGATGCTGGCGTCCACGCGTTCGGCCTCAGCGAGGAACGGCGCGAGCACGGCGTCCACGTCAAAGCCCGGCGGGCAGCGCATGTCGAACAGGAACCGGCACTGGCGCGCGAGGATGTTGCTGGCGGTGCCACCCCCGACCTCACCAATGGTGAGCGTCGGATAGGGCGTCGCGAAGTCGCTGTCCGGCTGGGCCTCGCGCTTCAAGCCTTCCGCGATCTCAATCACTTTCGCCATCAGGCCAACGGCTTCGCCAATGGCGGAAACGCCTTCATCGGGCAGGCTCGAATGGGCCTCGCGCCCGGTCACCTCGACCTCGGTGAGGACGATGCCCTTGTGCCGGGAGATGACCTGCCATTCGCTGGGCTCGCCGACCCAGACCGCCGAAGGTGCCGCACCGCGCCTGACGATTTCATCGATCATGGCCGGGGCGCCCTGGCAGCCGACTTCCTCGTCGTGAGAGAAGGCGAAGTGCACGGGACGTTTGAGGTCGATTTTCGCGATCTCCGGCGCAAAGGCGAGGCAGAGCGCGATGAAGCTCTTCATGTCACATGTCCCCCGCCCGTAGAGAAGCCCGTCACTCTCGGTCAGCATGAAAGGGTCTGTCACCCAGTCCTGACCGTCCACAGGCACCACGTCAGTATGCCCTGAGAGCACGATCCCACCCGGCACATCCGGCCCCAGACGCGCCCAGAGATTGGCCTTGTCGCCAGTGGAATTCGGGATGCGGATCAGTTCCGCGCCGAGCGGTGCGAGCTGCGCCTCGATCCACTGGATGATGGCGAGATTGGACAACCGCGACGTTGTGTCGAAGCTGATGAGTTTGGCGAGGATGTCCTGGATCAACGACAGGCGGTTATCAGAATGGGTACCCTTCTGACCAGCCTTCGGGTCTTTCGTATTCAATGTCCTCAATAGTTGCCTCGTCTCTTTCAGCGCCCGGAGGAAGAGTGAGCCTGTACTCGATTACATCGAGAAAAGCATCGTGAACCGTTTGAGCAGGAATCTCATCATCATGCACCATCCTGACAAACTGTTGCATCAGACGGAAATCTCACTCTGAGGCGGGCGTTTCGCGCCAGGAAGCTTACGCGGCTCCGCCACTCTGGTTCAGCTCTCTCACCTCAGGGGTTTCGCGCTCTCCAAGGCGTCTGACCGTTACTCTCTTATCTGACGATCCCAAAAAGATGACCGCTTGGCTGAGTGGTATCGCAATCACGTTTCTATTGGTGGATCACGAGTTGCTCCGCCAGATCCGCCAGTTCCTTTGTCGCATCGATATGCCCGACGGCCCTCGCCAGACCGGCGCGTTTCTTCAGGTCCGACGGGTCGCCGAGGCGGATCGCCAGGAGTTCCGAGATCAGCTTCGGATAGAGATTGTCCTCGAGGATCAGGTCGGCCGCGCCGACATCGACCAGCGCGGAGGCATTGGCGGTCTGGTGGTCGTCCATGGCGATGGCGAGCGGGATGAGGATTGAGGGCCGGCCAACAGCGGCGATTTCGCTCACCGTGCCGGCACCAGCGCGGCCGACGAACATGTGGCAGGCGGAGAGCCGCTCGGCCATGTCGTCAAAGAAGGGCCGGATTTCAGCCGAGACGCCCGCATTGGCGTAGAGTTTCACGACCTCTGCGACCTGCTCCTCGCGCACCTGCTGGACGACATGCAAGCGCGATTTCAGCGGTGCTGGCAGGTCGATGATGGCGAGCGGAAGCGCCTCACCCAGGATACGCGCCCCCTGGCTGCCGCCGGTGATCAGCAGGTTCAGCGTTTCGCCTGTCGGCGGCAGTGGCCGGTCCACCACGCTGCGAATGGCGGAACGCACGGGGTTTCCGGTGACATGCTTCTGCACCCCCTCTGGCAGGCGTTCCAGAATGTCGAACCCGCAGGCGACCGCAGCAGCTTCCTTCGCGAAGCGCCGGTTGACGCGGCCAAGCACAGCATTCTGTTCATGTATCAGGATCGGCACGCTCTTCGCCCGCGCGGCCGAGAGCAGCGGAAAGGCCGGATAACCGCCGAAACCCGCCGCCAGCGCCGGACCCTCGGCGGCAATCTTCTTCAGCGCCTCGGCGCGGCCCGCGCGCAGCTTCGCAATGGTGACGGGCAACGTCCAGGGCTTCTTCATGTTCGGCGAGGCGGCCTGCACTTCGAGCGTCCAGTCCGCGGGGAACTGGTCGGCATAACGCAGGCCTCGACCATCGCTGATCAGGCCAACGCGCCAGCCCCGCGCCTTCATTTCATGGGCGAAGCTCGAAGCCGGGAACATGTGTCCGCCCGTACCGCCGGCGCCGATGATGACGAGCTTGTTCTCAGGCATAGCGCAATCCTCTTCGCCGCCTCGGTAGCTGGCGGACAAGGGCAAGCGCAAGGCCGAGCGTCAGTGCGCAACCGAGCATGGACGAGCCGCCATGCGAGACGAAAGGCAGCGTCATGCCCTTGGGCGGGATGAGGTTGGTGTTGACCATGAGATTGATCGCGGCCTGCAGACCAAAAATGGCAAAGAGCCCAGCGCTTGCGGCACGGCGGAAGGGATCATCGATCCGCGACGCCAGCATGAGCCCGCGCAGCGTGATGAAGACAAGGACGGCAATCAGGGCGAGACCCATGACAAGGCCGAACTCCTCCACCATGATCGAATATATGAAGTCATTGTGGCCATCGGGAATGCTGCGCTTGATCGTGCCCTCCCCCGGCCCCGCACCGAGCAATCCGCCGCGCGCCTGCGCCGCGAGCGCGCGCTCGACCTGGAAGGCTTCCGATCCGTCGGAGAAGAAGGTGTTCACCCTGTGCTGGACATGCGGCATTGTGAGGTAGAGCAGCCCGCCGATGAGCGCGCCGCCGCCTGCGAAGACAATCACCCATCTGAGCGGCAGTCCGGCCACGATAAAGGTGCAGACAAAGGCCATGGTGAGGAGCGCGGCCTGTCCGACGTCTGGCTGCAGAAGCAGGAGCCCCAGCGTCGAGACAAAAAGCGTCAGCGCGACCGGTGCCCAGGGCCCTTCGGGGAAGAGCCGGCGCTGCGCGAGCAGCCAGCCGGTCAGCACGATGAGCGCAGGCTTCACGAATTCCGACGGCTGCAGCGAAAAGCCTGCCAGACGTATCCAGCGCTGCGAGCCCTTGGCCTCGTATCCGAAGCCAATGATCACCGCCATCAGCAGGAAAGCTCCGGCAAAGACGATCGCCGCCACGCGCCGCGCCCAGGCCGCGTCGAGCATGCTCATGACCAGCAGGACACTCACTGACGCGGCCGCAAAGGCGGCGTGGCGCATCACGAAGTAGAGCCGGTTGTCATAGTCGAGCCGGTCAGCCGCGATCGGCCCGGCGGCGAGCGACAGGAGCAGGCCGACACCGATCAGCGCGAGGACGGCGACAAGAATGGGTCTGTCGATCGTGCATGCCCAATGACCGAGGCGCGACCGGGAATTTACCGCCATCAGCGCCACCGGCCCCGCCCTCAGGCGCGCTGGAGCTGGTGGGAGGGGTCGAGCGCGCCGACAATCTCGCGAAAGGTGTCGCCGCGCGCCTCGAAATCCCTGAACTGGTCGAAGCTCGCACAGGCGGGCGAGAGCAGGATGACCTGTTCGGTTCCGCCGGCCTTTCTCGCGTCGAGCCAGGCCTCCTGCACGGCGTCGTGAAGCGTGCCGGAGCGCACCGTCTCGACATGTCCTTTGAGCGCCTTCTCGAAATCAGCCATCGCCGAGCCGATCAGATAGGCCTTCTCGACACGGTCAAGGAGGGGGATCAGCGAAGAAATGCCGCCGGATTTGGCCTGACCGCCAAGGATCCAGCGTACTTTCGGAAACGCCTTCAGCGCCTGTTCGGTGCTGTCGGCATTGGTTGCCTTGCTGTCATTGATGAAGTGTACGCCATCGAGCGTGGCAACGTGCTCAAGACGATGGGCCAGACCGGGAAAGCTCTCAATGCCGTCCATGATCTGCGCAGGCTCCAGGCCGAGCGCGCGGCAGGCCGCATAGGCGGCAGCGGCATTCTGGTGATTGTGACGACCACGCAGGTTCATGTTGTCGCGCAAGTCACCGACGCGGATCGCGCGCCCATCAAGGGAGTCAAACAGCCGCCCGTCCACCGCACTCACACCGCGCCCAAGCGCGAACTCCGCAGAGACCGGATTTACGCGCGGCCCTTCGGCCGCATTGTTCAGGCCGAGCGCGACGGACTGCATTTGCAAGGTATCGACACCGATCACGGCGGTGTTTTCAGGGCCCTGATTGCGGAAGATGCGTTTCTTGGCCTCGATATAGCCTTCCATGCTGCCATGACGGTCGAGATGGTCAGGCGAGATGTTCAGGAAGACAGAGACATCGCATTTCAGCGACTTCACGAGGTCGAGCTGGTAGGAAGACAGCTCCAGCACATAGATCGAGAGCGCCGAGAGCGCCTCCATGTCGAGCACGCCCTTGCCGATATTGCCACCGACGCGAGCATCCTTTCCCGCCCGCTTCAGGATATGCCCGATCAGGGAGGTTGTGGTCGACTTGCCATTCGTGCCGGTGATGCCGACAATCTTGGGGCGCGCACGTTCGGGAAGGGCCTGAACCGCGCGGGCGAAGAGTTCCATGTCGCCGACAATCGGCACGCCGGTCATCTCTGCCATTTTCACGACGCGGTGCGGCTGGGGATATTTCAGCGGCACGCCGGGAGACAGGACGAGCGCGGCGAACTGCTGCCAGTCCATCTTGTTGATATCGGACGGCATGATCCCTGCCTCTTCAGCGCGGGCGCGCGAATCCGGATTGTCGTCCCAGGCATGCACACGCGCGCCCCCAGCCTTCAGCGCGCGCGCCGCACTGATGCCTGTTCGTCCCAGTCCGAAGACCGCCACGTCGCGTCCGGCATATTCCTGGATCGGGATCATGAGCGCGCCTCTCCCCCCTATCTCAGCTTCAGCGTGGCAAGGCCCGCAAGGGCGCACAGGACAGACAGGATCCAGAAGCGGACCACGACGCGGGTCTCCGGCCAGCCGCCCTTCTGGAAGTGGTGGTGCAGCGGTGCCATCCTGAAGATGCGCTTGCCCTCGCCCGTGAGTTTGCGGGTCAGCTTGAACCAGCTGACCTGCAGGACAACGGACAGAAGCTCCAGCACGAAGACGCCGCCGATCACGACGAGCGCGAATTCATGCTTCACGGCAACAGCCACGACACCGAGCAGGCCGCCAAGGCCGAGCGAACCGGTGTCGCCCATGAACACCTTGGCCGGATAGGTGTTGTACCAGAGGAAACCCATGCCCGCCCCGATCAGCGCGGCCAGCAGGACGCCAAGCTCGCCCGCGCCCGGCGTGAACGGTATGCCGAGATAGCCCGAAAAGATGAAATTGCCGCAGAGATAGGCGATCAGCGCATAGGCACTCGCGGCGAACATGGTCGGAACAATGGCGAGACCATCGAGGCCATCGGTGAAGTTGACCGCATTCGCCCAGCCGACGATGACCACCATGCCGAACAGGATGAAAAGCCCGCCCAGCGGCACGAAGTAGTTGTTGACGAAGGGGATCGCCACGCCGCCAGAAAAGTTCTGGTCGTTCGGCTCGACGCTGGTCACCGGCGCGAACTGCGCGATCCATTCGGCAACCGGGTTGAGCGGTCCCCACTGCGCATGGCCAAGCGGAGTATGGGCGCCGTGAATGCCCATGATGAAGACGCAGGCGATGCCCGCCACGGCGAATTCGACGAGCAGGCGCACCTTGCCTGACACGCCGTCAGCGGTCTGCTTCTTCACCTTCGCGCGGTCATCGAGATAGCCGACAAAGGCAAAGCAGGCGGTCAGGAACAGGACAACCCAGATATAAGGATTGTCCAGCCGCGCCCAGAGGAAGGTCGAGACAAAGAGGCCCGCCCAGATGAGGAAACCGCCCATGGTCGGCGTGCCGCGCTTCGAAAGTTGCGCCTCGAGCGAGAGGTCGCGGATCGGCTGCCCCTTGCCCTGCACCAGGCGAAGGCGGTTGATCAGCGGCGCACCAATGATGACGGCCAGCAGGAATGCGGTGACGACCGCGCCACCGGCGCGGAAGGTGGTGTAAGTAAAGAGGTTGAAGAATCCGCCGTCACCGGCAAGATCCGAGAAGATTTCATAGAGCATCGCTACCCATCGCCGCCGTTCTGGCCGCGCCCATCACCGTTCCGCCTTCACCTCTACTATACGCACGCAGGTGTTCGGCGAGTGTGCCCATCCCGGAGGCATTCGACCCTTTAAGCAAGAGCATATCGCCGTCGGTCAGCAGGTTTTTTAGGATTTCGTTAAGGCCATCAGCCTTGACCGCATGGTGCGCCTGAATCGTTCCGGGTAAGGAGGAATGCAGCACTTCCATCCCGGCCCCGGCAGTGAGCACGATCTCCGCACCGCTGGCGAGCACGGGCTTCAGCAGGGCGGCATGCTCGGCCTCCGATGCGGCACCGATCTCACGCATCTCGCCAAGCGCCACGATGCGTCGCCCGGAGGTCGGCCGCGCGGCAAAGCTGGCAAGCGCGGCGCGCATGCTTTCGGGATTGGCGTTGTAGGCGTCATCAATGAGCATGAACGCTCCACCGCCGGGCAGCGTCAGCATCTCTGCCGTGCCGCGACCGGGCGGGGGCGCATAGCCGGTCAGGGCCTCGGCGGCATCACCGGGGCGGATGCCCGACTGGATGCAGGCAAGCAGCAGGGCGGCGGCCGCATTGTCGGCCCAGTGCTCGCCCACCGCATCTATGCGCGTATAGACCATCTCGCCCATCAGCGCGACGCCGACGGTTGTGCACTTTCCGTCCGTGTCGAGTTCGGCGACACGGGCGAAAGCCTCCCGGTCATGTCCGAAGGTGACCACGACGCCGGTCGGGGCGAGGCGCCTGGCGTTCTCGATCAGGCGCGTCAGGAAGCGATCCCTGGCCGGCAGCACGATGGCACCGCCCTCCTCAAGACCGGTGAAGATATCTGATTTCTCGTCCGCCACGCCCTCGATGGAGCCCACGCCTTCGAGGTGCGCCGGCGCGATCTTGGTGATCAGGCCAGCGTGCGGAAGGACCATTTCGGAGCGCGGCGCGATCTCCCCCGGAGTCGACATGCCGATCTCGAAGACGGCGTTCTTCGTTTCCGCAGGCATGCGCGCAAGGGTCAGCGGCACGCCCCAGTGATTGTTGAAACTCTTCACCGACCAGTGCGCCGGGCCGGCGGCACGGAAGATGCGCGCGACCATTTCCTTCACGCTCGTCTTGCCGACCGAGCCCGTGATCGCGACGCGGTGGGCCTCCACGGCACGTTCCCGGGCTGCGACGCCGAGCCGCTCAAGCGCGACCATCACGTCATCGACAATGATCTGCGGCCCCTCGCCGACCTGCCGGGAAACGAGCGCGCCAGCCGCGCCCTTCCCGAAAGCGTTCGCCACGAAATCATGGCCGTCGCGCACATCCTTCAGCGCGATGAAAAGCTCGCCCGGCTCAAGCGTGCGCGTGTCGATGGAAAGGCCGGTTGACGTGAACTCCGCCGTCGCCGTGCCACCGGTCGCCGCCGCAATCTCTGGTGAAGTCCAGATCGCCTCAGGCATTGGCAACCTCCTTGAGAACGGCCACCGCCGTTTCCTGATCGGAAAAGGGCAGCACCCGGTCGCCAATGATCTGGCCGGTCTCGTGGCCCTTTCCGGCGATCAGCAGCGTATCGCCCCGGCGCAGCTCAGCGATGGCAGTCTTAATCGCTTCGGCCCGGTCGCCGATCTCGCGCGCGCCGGGGCAGCCTGCGCGAACTTCAGCGCGAACCGTGGCGGGCACTTCGGAGCGGGGATTGTCGTCGGTGACGATGACGAGATCCGCCTGTCTGGCCGCGATCTCACCCATTTTCGGGCGCTTGGTGCGGTCACGGTCGCCGCCGCAGCCGAAAATCAGGATGAGCCGCCCGGCCGTGTGCGGACGCGCAGCGCGCAGGAGCGTGTCGAGCCCGTCAGGCGTGTGGGCATAATCGACGAAAACGCCGGCACCGTCGCGCGTTTGCCCGACAAATTCGAGCCGTCCCTTGACCGGCTGAAGCGCTTCGAGGCCTCGCGCGACCCCGGCGAGATCGTCGCCGAGCGACAGGGCGAGCGCCGCAGCACAAAGCGCGTTCAGCGCCTGGAACTCGCCGATCAGCGGCAGGTCGAGCTCGAACTCCTCGCCGCGCCAGGTCAGGAACATGCGTTGCCCGGTGGCGCGCGGCATGAGCTCGCGGATCTTCAGATCCGTGCCCCGCCAGCCGATGGAGACTATGTCGAGGCCCCCGCTCCTGGCTCCGGCCTCGAAACGCACCGCTTCGGGACTGTCGGCATTGATGATGGCCGGCGCGCCCTCGGGCAGGAGTTCGGTGAACAGTCGCATCTTCGCGGCGCGATAGGCATCCATGTCGGGGTGATAGTCGAGATGGTCCTGGGTGAGATTGGTGAAGGCGGCCGCCTTCAGTCTCACCGCATCAAGCCGGAACTGCACAAGGCCGTGGCTGGAGGCTTCCATCGCCGCATGGGTGACGCCGGAACGGGCGAGCGTGGCGAGCGTGTCATGGATTGCAACAGGATCAGGCGTGGTATGGCGGAGATCGATGACGCCATCCGGGCCGATGGCGCCAAGCGTGCCGAGAGAGGCAGCCTTTCGCCCCATGCCGGCCCAGATCTGGCGCAGGAAATCGACCGTGGAACTCTTGCCATTCGTGCCGGTCACGCCAATCACGGTTTCGGGCTGCGCACCGGCGAGCCTTGCTGCAGCCCTTGCCAGAGCGAGCCTCGGCTCGGCATCGGTGATCACGGGCACGCCGGCCTCGCCATCATAGCTGGCGGCGAGCACGGCAACCGCACCCTGCGCCACGGCCTGAGGCACGAATTTGCGACCGTCGGTCACCACGCCCTCTAGCGCGGCGAAAACGTAGCCGGGGACCACCTTGCGGGAGTCCGCGGTCAGGCCCCTCACCTCCACGTCGCCGGCACCCTCTGGCACCTTGTCGAACAATTCCTTCAGCTTCACAGCGCGCTCTCCCTTTCAGGCCGCGCACCGCGGAAGGCCACCGGGTCGGCCTCCGGCACGTCGAAGACCGGTGCGACCCCGAGGCCGGGCGCGATGCGCTCGATGATGCGCCCCGCGGTGGGCGCCGCATTCCATGACGCCGTCCGGCCGCGCCCGTCAGCCGCCTTCGGGTCATCGAGCACGACGAATACGACGAAACGAGGGTCATCAGCAGGAAAAAGCGCAGCGAAACTTGCCATGTTGACTTCATCATCATAGCCGCCCGCAACAGGCTTCTCCGCCGTCCCGGTCTTGCCCGCGACGCGGTAACCCGCGACATCCGCGCGCGTGCCCGTGCCGCGAACGACATTTCCCCGCATCATGGCGGTCACGATGGCGGCGGTCGGGGCGGACATGACCCGCTCTCGCTTCACCGGTCGGCCATCATCCACAATGCGCAGCGATACACGTTCACCATCAGCCGCGAAAGCCGCGAAGGCGCCCGCAAAGGCGAGCGGCGTGACTGAAAGGCCGTGGCCATAGCTCACCCGCGACAGGCTGAGATCATCCCAGCGCGGTGGCAGGAGTGGGCCCTGCACACCGGCTAGCCGTATGTCGGGGCGTTCAAGCAATCCCGCCTTGCGGTAGAAGGCTTCCAGTCGCCGCCCGCCAACTTTCAGTGCAACGGCAACGGTGCCCTTGTTGGAGCTTTCCACGATGATGTCGGTGGCCGAGGCCTCGCGCGGGCCCGTATGAGTGTCGCGCACCGGAATGCCGGCCACTTCAAGCGGCGCCTGAAGGTCGAAACGGTCACGCCCCGTCAGTTCCCCGGTTTCGATACCGGCGGCAATGGTGAGCGGCTTGTAGACCGAACCGAGCTCGTAGACCGCTCCGGTCGCGCGGTTGAGGCGGGAGGGATCACCCTCCGGAATGTCTGGCACCCGGTTCGGGTCAATTGCCGGCCAGGACGCCATGGCGAGAATGTCCCCGGTGCGCGCATCGACAACGATCCCGGCACCGCCCTCGACGTCATAGGCCTCCGCGGCAGCGGCCAGTTCGGTCTCGACAGCGAACTGGACCGCGGAATCGAGGGTCAGGCGCACCGGCTCGCCACCTTCCAACAAGCGTTCATCAAGCGAGAATTCGATCCCTGCCAGCCCCTTGCCGTCAATATTGGCGTAGCCGAGCACATGGCCTGCGAGCGTCCCGCGCGGATAGATGCGTGCGCGCTCTTCCTCAAAGCCGATGCCTTCCAGCCCCATGGCAAAGATCGTCTGGCGCTCCCTGGGCGACAGGCCGCGCCGGATATAGACGACCTGACGGGACTTGTCGGAAATCCGTTCGGCGGTTTCGGCCATGTCGAGATCGGGAAACACCAAGGCAAGCCTGCGGGCCACCTCGTCGGCGTCCCAGATCGCACGCGGATCGGCATAGACGGCATAAACCGCGATGGAGGAGGCGAGCAGTTCGCCCTTGCGGTCGACGATGTCGGCACGCTCAACCCTGGCGGTCTCGCCAGCGACCACAGCGGGGCGGCGCGGGTCGGCGGACAGCGCGTTCAGCGTCGCCTTGACGGCTACCGCACCGAACAGGAGCGCCACTGCCGCGCCGACGAGGATGATCCTGACAGGCCCTTCGCGCTGATCACCGAAATCACTCACCGGCCACCTCGCGCGATTTCGCTGCCAGTTCGTCCACCGTCATCACCTGGTCGGACCGCGGCGGCCCCATGCCGAGTTCCTTGCGGGCATATTCCGCGATCCACTCCGGCCGGGAGAGATGGGCAAACTCATTGCGCAGGACACGGATTTCCGCCTCGATCTGCGCGATCTCTGCCTGAAGCTCGGCCTTTTCGGCCATGCTTTCGCGCGCGCCATACTTGGCGCGGTAAAGCGCAATGATGAGAGCGATGGCGACGAAGAGCCCGATCGCCCAGGCGCGTCTGGTCATGCCGCCGCCTCCAGACTGTCGAGCGAAGGAAGGGACAGACCGGTCGGCACGCTTTCATCCCAGGCTGGCGATTCGGTGCGGATGGCGACGCGCAGGCGCGCAGATCGGGCGCGCGGGTTTTGCGCGACTTCGGAGCTTGAAGGTTCGATCGCCTTTCTGGGTGAGAGCTCGAAACTCGGTGCCGGGCCATCCTCGACCTCCGGCATGTGGCGCGAACCACCGCCCTCAAGCCCCGCACGCGACCTCAGAAACGTCTTGACCATGCGGTCCTCCAGCGAGTGGAAGGTGACAATGGCGAGCCGCCCGCCGGGCTTCAGGAGCCGCTCGCAGGCCGAGAGCGCACGGGCCAGTTCACCCAGCTCATCATTCACGAAGATGCGCAACGCCTGAAAGGTCTTCGTGGCCGGATGGACGCGCGCGCCCCTGCGTCCGCCAAGCGCGCGCTCCACGGTTTCGGCAAGGTCGAGGGTGCGCTTGAACATGATTTCGCGGCGGCGAAGGACGATGAATTTCGCGATCCTGCGCGCTTCCCGCTCCTCTCCCAGATGAAAGATCACGTCTGCGAGTTCGTTTTCCGAAAGCTGCGCGACAGCATCAGCGGCCGAGGGTCCGTGACCCCCCATGCGCATGTCGAGCGGGCCGTCCTGCTGGAAGGAAAAGCCGCGCCCCGCCTCGTCGATCTGGAAAGACGAAACGCCGAGATCGAGCGTGATGCCGTCGAGCGCATCAAACCCTGCCGCACCAGCCAGTGCCTCCATGTCGCCGAAACAGCCCGGCAGCGGCACGATATTGAGCCCGTTTCCCGCGAGTTCCTCGGCGCGCGCCATGGCGGTCGGGTCGCGGTCGATGGCGAGCAAGGTGACGTCACAGCGCGACAGGATCGCACGGGCATATCCGCCGCCACCAAAGGTGCCATCAAGGTGCACCTCGCCGGCCCTTGGCGCGAGCGCCCTGACCACTTCGTTCAACAGAACCGGAACGTGTCCGCTCATGCCTCGCCTCCTGCGAGTTTCCGGCGCCGCGCCGCCTTGGCGTCGCGCGACGGGCCGGCGAGTTTCGCCTTGTTGGCCGCCGCCTGACGCGACATTTCCGCATCGAATACTGCGAAGCGGTCCGGATTCCAGATATAAAAGCGACGATTGGCACCGGCAAACACGACGCGATCCTCAAGACCCGCGAGTTCACGAAGCGCCCTGGGCAGGCTGATTCGTCCGTTTGCATCGAAACCGACAGGCGTCATCTTGGTGTAGATGGTGTGCTCGAACGCGTCCCGGTCGGGATCGCCCTCGTCCATTTCCTCGATGATGTCGGCATAATAGTCGATCAAGGCCTGTCCTCCGGCCTCGAGGCAGCCGCGCCCGTCCAGCGCCGGGAACAGCACCATGTTTTCCGCTCCGCCAAGGGCCGCACGAAAGCCTGCGGGGATCGACACCCGCCCTTTCGTGTCGATTCCGCCCTCATATGAGCCAAGGAACATGACCGCCCCATTCAAACCCCAATCGTCCGCGACATGGGACGATCATCACAGGTTTTGGGATAACATGGGAACCTATGGGAGCCAATGGGAAGTTACCAAGTTCTTCATTATCCACACCTTCGGGTAAATGAAACATTAAAAGAACAGAAACCGAATACTTGCGGATGGATGGAAACCGGCTCCGGTCAAACGTGTCGATGCGGCCGCACTCTGGAGCGAATCTGCGACGAAAAGGTCACACTCGCCGGCGCGACTGCACCCGCAAACTTTCGCGAGGAGCGCTCTCCCATGTCATCCCATGCCATTCATGCCCGGTCCCGGCGACACCCTGTCCGGGCGCGCCTGCTCGCCCGCTTGCGCCGCGCCCGAGGGCTCGCCATAAACGCGCGTTCGGGGGACCAGCTTGGCGTGAAGGGGGGAAGACCAGATGTCGGAGACCGCAGACACCAGATCGAGCGGCGCTGTGCGAAGCGTCGTGGAGGGCGCCTGGTTCCGCAATGCAATCACCGGGCTGATCATGGTCAACGCGGTGATTCTCGGCTGGCTGACCTATGCCGAGCAGGGCAGCGCCCTGCACCGCGCGCTCGATGCGGTCGACCAGGCCATCACATGGGTTTTCGTCGCGGAGATCGCGCTCAAGCTGGCGGTCTTCCGGCTCGGCTTCTTCCGTTCGGGCTGGAACTGGTTCGATTTCATCGTCGTCGGCGTGTCGCTGGCGCCGGGCGCGGAGGCGTTTTCAGCCCTGCGCGCGCTGCGCGTTCTGCGGGTGCTGCGGCTGCTGCACATTGTGCCCATGATGAAACGGATCACCGAAGCGCTCTTCAAGGCACTGCCCGGCATGGGAGCGATCCTCGCGGTGCTGGCGCTCATGACCTATGTCGCCGCCGTCATGGCGACCATGATGTACGGGTCTTCAACGAATGAGGAGGTGCAGGCCCTGTTCGGCGACCTGCCATCCTCCGCCCTGACGCTGTTTCAGGTCATGACCATGGATGGCTGGCGCAATGAGGTGGTGCAGAAAGTGCTGGATGACGGCCATCCCTATGCCTGGGTGTTCTTTCTCACCTTCATCTTCCTGGCGAGCTTCGCGGTGCTGAACCTCTTCATCGCGCTCATCGTGGAGGCGCTGCAGGCCGGTCAGGAAGCCGCCCAGGAAGCGCAGCTCGAAGCGCTTGAGGAGGAAGCCGAGGAGGCGCATGAGGAGCGCGAGGAGATCATCATGTTGCTGCGCGAGATGCGTGCGGAGCTGACCGAGCTTCGTCTGCGGGTCGGTGAGAAGGAGTAAATCGCCACAGGACGGCCTGAAATGGCTGTCATGTCTGCGCACCGGACTTTGTGCCTCGGCCATAATGGCGCTAACCCTGTTCAAGTCTGTAAGCTGACCGCCAGAGACCTGACAGCCCGACGGAGTTGCCTGCCATGAAGCGTACCGCCCTCGCCGCCCTCGCCCTTCTTCTGCCCCTGTCGGTGCACCCACAGGAAGGCGGCCAGACCAAAGCGCTCGAGAAGGCGCTCGCGGCGGGCTACAAGGCGGGGTTCACCTGCTCGGCGACCTTCAATGCGGGCCAGACCCTGCGCGAGATCGACCTGAACGAGCTGTCCGGCATCTATCCCGACTATCGCGCGACCTTCGAGGCGCTGCCCACCGCGCAGATCGACTTCAACCGGAAGATCGTCACAGTCAGCTATGGAGAGGGCATGCCGCCGCGCATGGCCGTCTGGCGCAAGGGGCTCGGCTGCACGCAGCTCCCCATCGGAGCGGGCGAGGAAGCCATCGAATACCTGCCGGCCTTCACCGAATGGCCCGATGCTCCGGCCGAGGAACTTGACCGTGTGGAACTGATGCCGGGCATCCTGCGCGACCCGATCAGCCTGGCGAGCTTCGGCACCTTCGATGCGGCGGTGGATTTCGCCTTTGACGGCGAGACCTATGGCGAAGACACGAAGACGAGCGCCCTCCTGATCGTCCACCGGGGCGAAATCCTCACCGAACGCTATGCCCGCGGCATCAATGCCACGACGCCCCAGCGCACATGGTCGGTCGCGAAATCTATTGCGGCAACAATTATCGGTGCAGCCGAATGGCAGGGCATGACCGATATCGACCATCCGATCGTGATTGACGCCTGGAGCTCCGGTGCCGATCCGCGCCACAAGATCACACTGCGCAACCTGCTCCACATGGCCTCCGGCCTCGACAGCGGCGAAAGCGGTTCGCGCACTGACCGGGTGTATTTCGGCGGCGCCCGGGTGATCGACGCAGCGACAACCGCAGTGCTTGAAGCGCCTCCCGGCACGCGGTTCAAATATGCGAATAATGACACGCTGATCGCGCTCAGGAGCATTCGCGAGAAGATTGGCGATGACGGGGCGTATTTGCGTTTTCCCCATGAGGAGCTACTCTGGAAGATCGGTGCCTACCGCACCACGCTCGAGACCGACTGGAACGGCGATTTCATCGGTTCCTCTCAGGTCTGGACAACCGCACGCGACCTCGCCCGCATCGGTCTTCTCTATCTGAATGACGGGATGTGGAATGATGAGCGCCTGCTTCCGGAGGACTGGGTGGAGTTCGTCACCACGCCCGCCCCCGCCCAGCCGGAGGGCGACAGTTTCCGCTATGGCGCGCAGTTCTGGCTGTTCAATCACGCCGGCGTGCCGGATGACGCTTTCGCCGCCATGGGCCATCGCGGGCAGTATCTTGTCATCATCCCCTCTCGGGAACTGATCATCGTGCGCCGGGGCTACGACAGTTCCGGCGGGACGCGCTTTGCCATCGATCGGTTCACCGCCGACATCGTGGCGGCTCTCAACGCCGCTTACCGGGCGCGGGAACGTGAGGAGATGCGCCTGCTTCTGGGTGATGAGGCGCTGGAGGTCGATCCGGACGCCGGTCGCCCGGGCACCGAGGATACCGCCGACGCGCCGGCCGAGGAGTAGTTTTCCCCACGTGCGCCGCTAAATCCCTGTCATGGCCGACGGCGCGCAGTCTCTCGACATCCTTCCCCAACCGTTTCGCGAATGGTTTACCGCGCGCGGCTGGACGCCCCGGCCCCACCAAATCGCCCTGACCGAAGCCCAACTCAGGGGAGACGACGCCCTCCTGATCGCGCCGACGGGTGGCGGCAAGACGCTGGCGGGATTTCTGGCGAGTCTGATCGAGTTGTCCGGGCGCGGCCCGGTGGAGCGCCCAAGCGTTTCGACACTCTATGTCTCGCCACTCAAGGCGCTTGCCGTCGATGTCGCGCGCAATCTGATGGAGCCGGTTGAGGAGATGGGCCTTTCCATCCGCATCGAGACGCGCACGGGCGACACACCGCCGGCGAAGCGGCAAAGACAACGCGCGAACCCGCCGGACATCCTGCTCACCACGCCGGAGCAGATCGCCCTGTTCATCGCGTCCGATCATGCGCGGGACTTTTTCGCCGACCTGAAATGCGTGATCATCGACGAGATCCACGCGCTCGCGCCTGGCAAGCGTGGTGACCTGCTGGCGCTTGGGCTGGCGACCTTGAGAGAGTTTGCTCCCGCCTGCCGGTTTGTGGGGCTGAGCGCGACGGTGAAGGAGCCCGAAGCGCTGGCGCGGTGGCTCAGCCCGCAGCCCTCACCCGCAAGCGATAGCTGTAAGGACCAGGCCCCGCACCTTTCGCCCCCTCTTCTGGTTGCGGAAGAGGGTGCCAGCGGAGCGAGACACTGCACCCTGATCGATGCCGACCGCACCGGCGTGGCCCCGGATGTCGATATCCTGGTCTCCCGCGAGCGCATTCCATGGTCCGGCCATTCCGGGCGTTTTGCGGTGAAGGAGGTCTATGAGGCGATCCAGTGCGCGAAGATGGCGCTGGTCTTCGTCAACACGCGTTCTCAGGCTGAACTCCTTTTCCAGGAACTCTGGCGCGTGAATGATGATGCCCTGCCCATCGCCCTGCATCACGGTTCTCTCGCCCGCGAGCAGCGCCGCAAGGTGGAATCCGCCATGGCGCGGGGCGAACTGAAGGCGGTTGTGTGCACCTCCACCCTCGATCTCGGCATTGACTGGGGTGATGTGGACCTTGTCATCCAGCTTGGCGCGCCGAAGGGGGCTGCGCGGCTCTTGCAGAGGATAGGGCGGTCCAATCACCGCATGGACGAGGCGAGCCGGGCGATGCTCGTTCCGACCAACCGGTTTGAAGTGCTGGAATGCCGCGCCGCCGAGGCCGCCGTCGAGGCTGGCGAACTTGACGGGCCGGAAGCGCGAGACGGGGCGCTCGATGTTCTGGCCCAGCATGTGATGGGCCGGGCCTGTGGCGAGGGGTTCCGGCTGGACCGGCTCCATGACGAGGTGAGGAGTGCGGCACCCTATGCGTCGCTCACCTATGAGGATTTCGAGCGCATTGTCGATTTCGTCGCGACCGGCGGCTATGCACTGAACACCTATGACCGCTTCCACCGCATCGTGCGCAACCGCGATGGGGTCTGGAAGGCGCGCAACCAGACACTCGCCCAGCAGCACCGCATGAATGTCGGCGCGATTGTCGAGGCCAACACGCTGACGGTGCGGTTGGCGAGCATCACGAAAGGCAAAGCCGCAGGCAACCCTTCATCGAGCGCAAGCAATCGCGCAAAACCGATAAGACCCGGCCGCAAGCTCGGCGAGATCGAGGAGTATTTCATCGAGACCCTCACGCCGGGCGACACCTTCCTCTTCGCCGGTCAGGTGCTGCGCTACCTCACCATTGAGGAGACCGATGTGCTCTGCCAGCCGACGTCCGATCCAGAACCTGCCATTCCTTACTATGCAGGGGGCAAGTTCCCGCTCTCGACCTTCCTCGCTGCGCGGGTGCGCCATATGATCCATGATCCGAAGCAGTGGCCGAACCTGCCGGACCAGGTGCGCGAATGGATCGAGATCCAGAAGCTGAAATCCGCCATCCCGCCGCCGGATCATCTGCTGGTCGAATGCTTCCCGCGCGCGGAGCGCCATTATCTCGTCTGTTATCCCTTCGAGGGCCGCCTCGCCCACCAGACCCTTGGCATGCTGCTGACGCGCCGGCTGGAGCGCTGGGGTGCCAAGCCCATCGGCTTCGTGGCGTCTGAGTATGCCATGGCTATCTGGTCCATGGAGCCCATGGGCAAGCTCGACATGGGCGCGCTCTTTTCGCCCGACATTCTGGGCGATGACCTTGAGGAATGGCTCGATGAGAGCTTTCTCATGAAGCGGACCTTCCGCTACTGCGCGCTGATTTCCGGCCTGATCGCGCGCAAGCAGCCGGGGCTTGAGAAGCGCGGCCGGCAAGTCACCTTCTCCACCGACCTCATCTATGACGTGCTGCGCTCCCACGAGCCCGACCACATCCTGTTGCAGGCCGCCCGCAACGACGCCGCCGAGGGCCTGCTCGACATCCGCCGCCTGTCCGATCTCCTGATGCGCGTGCGCGGCAAGATCGATCTCATGGATCTGGAGAAAATTTCTCCCTTCGCGGTCCCGGTCATGCTGGAGGTCGGCAAGGAAAGCGTGGCGGGCGCGAGCGTCGCTGACGCCATCCTGCAGGAGGCCGAGGAGGATCTGGTGCGCGACGCGCTGGGGTAGGATCTACTTGCTGAAATGCAGGTTCAGGAGTTGGTGCTCGATGGCGGCGAAAGCCTGGTCGAGATCATCAACATCCGGCACATCGAGAAAGTGTGCGGGCGAGGTCGCGCAGGCCTTCAGCAGGTCTTCCGAGCGCGTGTCACCGAGTTCCAGACGGATCGTGTAGATGATGATGCCCCTGGCCCTGGCATTCGCGCAGGCCTCAGCGAAGCGGTCGTCCAGTGCGAGACCGATCTCTTCAGTGGTTGCACCCGCCGACAGGCCGAGACGTCCGTTCTCGATGTAGCCATAGGAAACGGAGTCGGAGCCAAGCAGGTTGGGGAAGCCGTTCATTTGATTGTTGCCATCCGTCAGCAGCACGATGACCTTGAAATTGTTGTCTGCACCATAAAGTCGGCCTTCATCGAACGGCTTGCGCTCGGAAAGCGCACGCCAGCCCCACATGATCCCCTCCACCATGTTCGTTGATCCGCCGACGACCAGTGAATCGATCTCAGTGGTGACCGACGCATAGTTCGAGGTCAGCGGGGTGATCGGACGGACAACACAGTTGAAGTCCGGCCCCTGCGGCGAGGTCACGTTGGAATAGAAGCCGTAATTGGCGCGCTGAACAGTCACTGGCGTCCAGCCAGAAGGCACATCGGGATCAACAACGCCGTACTTTGCCGTGTCCCGGACCGCTGCGAGGCCCGTCAGCGTCCCCGGATCGGGCAGATAGGTGTTCGGGTAATTCAGCGTGTCGTCGATCTCGTCAGGAACGAACATCGGAACGAAGAGCGTGTCCGGCGCCGGAATGGACGGTTCGGTATCATCGACGTCATGAGGATAAGGACGGCTTTCCACGCATCCGGGCCAGGCAATGCCGAGATGGTCGTAAAGGTCGAAACGGTTCACGTCACGATCGAAGTATTCCGCGTGGTAGCTGGCCCTTGCCTGCTTGTCCATCCAGGTCTCATTCGCATTGGACGGGCCGACATTCACATAATTGGCGAAGGGAACGACGGCGAATTTCAGCCGGTTTGTGTCATTGATCTTTGTCGACAGATTGGTGACAAGCGTCTTCGCCGCCACTTTGAGCTTGGCGATCTTGTCGCCTTCCATGGAGCCCGTCGTATCGAGAGCGAGGGCGATCTCGAACGTCTTGTTGCCTGCCATGACGGCGCTCTCGCGACCGATCTTCATGTCATGGATGCCGGCAATCCCCAGCATGGTGGACGGGATGGAGCCGTCAAAGGTGACAGCGATTTCCTCACCACTGCGCACCACGTCAAACACGGTCACAGTGACCGACTTCCCCTGCATCGCGGCGTCGAAGGAATCGCGCATCCGGAGCTTCAGCTCTTCGTCGGTCAGCCCGGGTGCCTCATGCACGACGTTCATCAGCGCACTGTCGAGCGCGGCTTGCACCTCGACCGCCATGCCGCGCTGGCGATTGAAGTCAATCGCTCCGCCAAGCATCAGAATGAACGGGATGATGGACAGGGCGAAGATCATCGCCACATTGCCACTTCGCCCTGCACTCAATTTCAACATTCGAAGAAACACCTCAAGACCACACGCCTCTTGAACAGGATCGGACGAAAACTCCGAAAAGGTGAACGACCGGTTTTCCGCAGGTGCATTAATCCTCGCACAGCGCCGGTCGTTGACCGAACGCCCCGGCCTGCGGCAGAGAAACAAGCCATGCTGACCCCTCACACTGACCTTGCCCGGACCGACAGGCGCTCGCGTATCTGTCTCTCAGTGCGCGGAATGATCCTTGAACCCCTTCCCTGTGGCGCGCTCTGGTGGGCGGCGCGGCGGGTGCTGATTGTGTCGGACCTGCACTTCGAGAAGGGCTCAAGCTTTGCTGCGCGCGGCCAGCTCCTGCCACCCTATGACACGTCGGCCACGCTGTCCTGCGTCGAAGCGCTGGTGGCGGAACTCGCGCCCGACACCGTAATCAGCCTCGGTGACAGTTTCCATGATGGACGCGCAGAGGCGCGCCTGTCACCGACCGATGCCTCACGCATCAGGACGCTGACAGGCAGGACCGACTGGGTCTGGGTCGAGGGCAATCATGATCCCGATCCGCCGGCCCATCTGGGTGGACGCGCGGCGAAGGTGCTGCGCATCGCAGACCTTGTCTTCCGCCATGAGCCGACGGGCGAGCCGGGCGAGGTAGCGGGGCACCTCCATCCCTGCGCCCGGATTGCCGGACGGGGACGGTCGCTGCGCACGCGCTGTTTTGCTGGAGATGGGCACAGGCTCGTCATGCCTGCGCTCGGGGCCTTTACGGGCGGGCTGAACGTGCTCGATCCGGCTTTCAGGCCCGTCTTTCCGGGCGGATTCACCGCCTTCGCCCTTGGATCGAGCCGGGTCTATCCGGTCAGTCGCGCGCGCCTGTGCGCCGACACGCGCACCTCGCGCTGGCACCTTTGAGGCACGGCGTCAGTTGAATTCGACGGGCGTCGTTTCCGGTTCCGCTTCGCCGCCCTGACGCTCTATGGCCGGAGCGCCGGTCCGCGTTCCGGCAAGCGCGGAAAGCAGCGCGTCGTCGATCTCTCCGTTCGGCGGCAGTCCATTGGCGCGCTGGAAGGCCGTGATCGCCTCGCGCGTGCGCGTCCCCATAAGACCATCGACCGGGCCTGCATTGAAGCCAAGCCGGTTCAGGTCCGACTGAACCGAACCGACCGGATCGGCAGGGCGCTTTTCCCAGGACTGCGCGGCAAAGATGCCGTTGGGCTCGCTCAATGGGCGTTTGGCCTCGAAGGCTTCGGCACGGCGGCGTGTGTTTTCGCTGGCCGATGAGGTGAGGCGCGCGCCGACCTCCTGCGCGCGTGCGCCAGCCATCTCGTCACCATTGCCCTGGGCCACAAGGTACCAGAAGAAGGCCTGTTCCATGTCCGGCGAGACGCCGAGGCCCTGTTCATAAAGCACTGCCAGATTGAACTGGCTGTCAACCACACCGTATTCTGCGGCGCGGCGGAACCAAACAGCCGACTCCGCGTAACTTTGCGCACCTCCCTCGCCCTCCGCAAAGAAGACGGCGAGATCGTGCATCGCCTTGACGTTGCCGCCCTTGGCGGAACGGTCGGTCCAGCGCCGGGCTTCAGTGATGTCACGCGGAAGGCCCTCGCCGCGTTCGTATAGCTTTGACAGGCGATACTGCGCCACCGGCAGGCCGGAACGCGCAGCGGCATCGATCAGGCCCACGCCCTCCGCGATATCGCCCGCCTGCAGCGTTTGAACGCCGAGCTGGTACTGGGCGATGCGGTCGCCGGACTGGGCGGCCCGCTCAATGGTCATGACAGGCAATTCAGGTGCGGGCGGAGGCGCTGAAGGGACGGGATCGACCGGCGCGGGGGTTTCGACCGGAGGCGGCGAAACTTCCGGTGCGGCTGCCTCGGGCTCTGGCTCGGGTTCGACCTTTTCGGGCAGCGTGAGGTCCGGTTCGGAGAACAGGTCCGTCTCAACGCCGCTGTCATCACCAGCCAACGGTTCGAGCGCCTCGACAACCGTCGGTGCGGCATCGGGTAACGACGGGGTCGCCGCGATGGCAGGCACATTGGCTGGGCCTTCGGACGACTTGCCACGAAGATAGAGATAGCCGCCGCCGGCCGCCGCTGCGATGGCCACGGCAGAGGCGGCAATGATCACGGGCTTGCCGATCTTCGTCGAAGCACCTTTTTTGGCCATGGCCGCCTGCGGCTGGGCCGCTTTTCCTAACGCTGCAGCCTGAGCCGCACGCCGGGCCCGCGCGAGATAGTCCTCGCGCTCAACCTCCTCGACCACCCGTTCGACCGGCGGAAGGCCAGACGGCTTCTCCTGCCAGTCCTCCGGGATTTCATTGTCCTCGACCGGAAGGGCGAGCGAGTCCTCGGTCTCGTCGTCGAACGCCTCATCATTGCCGAAGATGTCGGACTCGCGGACCTCGGACGCTCCGAAGCCATCATCTTCGGCAAAACCGCTGTCGCGATCATCATCGGAAGACCCACTGACCAGCTCCGCCAGCGGATCGTTGGAAAAGCCTTCAGCGGCTTCCTCGAAATCCGGCTCCGGGGGAATATCCTCCGAAGCCTTACCAGCGAAAGGGCCGGGAGACCTGGACGCCTCCTTGTCGGCGGACGGGCCATCAAGCTTTTCGCGCCAATTGTCGAGGCGGCTGAGATCGAGGCCCTCGGAAAAGGTTTCCTTCGCGGCGGCGGGACGTGACAAGGGCGCGGCCGCAATGGGCTCAACGCGCTGGGCCTGCGGCCCGGCGGACACAGGCACACCGTCTTCAAGCGCCTCCACCCTGGCAACAAGCGACGCCATGGCGCGCTGGACCGGCGAGACGGCCTGGCGGGCCTCCTCATGGGCGCGCTCCAGGCGCTGGGACATGCGATCAAGCGTTTCCGACAGGCGCGCATCCTGCTCGCGGGCCTGCTCGTCGAGGCGCCGGCTGAGTTCGCCGATCGCATCGTCCTGGCGCGATTTCAGGCGCGTGGTGACACCGGCCACCTGTTCACCGACCTGTTCGATCGCCTTGGCGCTGCGATGCTCGGATTCCATGATCCGCTTTTCGAGACGCCCGGCCAGATCGCCGACATGGTCGCCAACCTTGCCGATGGCATGGGTCTCGCGCGTTTCCACGGCTTCGAGACGAGCATCGACTTCGGCCGTGAGCCGGGCGAGCTGCTCGCTCGCCACACGCGCAACCTCTTCGGAGACATCACCAGAACCGGCGGCCTCCACCGCAGCGAGGCGGGTTTCCATCGTCTCGCCAAGACGCGACACTTCGCCAGTGACCCGCTCAATCGCCTGAGCCTGCCGGTTCTCGCTTGCATGGACCTGATCGGAGAAACCGCTCACCTTACGCTCGATTTCGAGAATGCGCTGGGGCTCGACGGCAGCGGCGGCGCGCTCGATTTCGGCGGCGAGTTCCGCGCGGGTCTTCTCGATGCTCGCATGCAGCGCATCGGCGAGCCCCTCGAAGCGTTCCTCGAACTGCTTGCGCAGCGCCTCGGCCTGTTGCGGCGTCGATTGAGCGGCGACCGCATCGATCCGCTTGTCGAGCGCGTCGAACGTGTTTTCCAGCGCCTGCATGGCACCGTTCGTCGTCTCTTCGGCCCGGTTCAGGCGCTCCTGGATGCGGGTCATCAGGCCTTCCATGCCTGAGAGCGCTTCGGACACATCGCCTTCGACATGGCTCATGCGCGCGGCGACGTCGTCGACCGTCTGCATGCGCTTGGCGACTTTTTCCTCCAGAGCGGAGAAGCGTTCCGACAGATGCCTTGCGGTGCCCTCGGTGCGCAGCTCGGCGTTCTCGACGGCCTTCTCGACACGTTTCGCGGCTTCCGCAAGCGTGCCCTCGACCCGCACCTCCACACCCTCGACACGTTCGGTGAGTTCGGAGAACCCTGTCTCGACGCGCGTCTTGATGGCCTCGGCTTCCGCCTGCGCCATCTCGCCTTCCTCATAGACATGGGCGGCAAGCTTGCCGAGCGCGTTCTCGAGCGACCTCAGCGCTTCCAGCGACCTTGTCGGCGTGTCGTCGGCTTCCAGTTCGCCGATCCGGTCCTGCAGCGCCTCATGCGTCCTGCGGACATCATCCATGACGTTTTCGACATGGCTGAAGACTTCAGTCTGGCCGGCCTCTGCGTTCTCCAGTCGGCGGACGAGCCCGATCACGGACTGGTCAATCCCGGTGATGGCGAGCGCCGACTTGGCCTCGATCGCCTCTATGCGCTGTGTCAGACGCGCGAGCGCCTCGGCCGAATCACCTTGCCGATCATGAGGGTCGGAGCGATCGTGCATGGCCTCTGCGACCGGGCGCGCCCGGCGCAGGGGTGCCGGCTGTTCCGGTTCGTCGATCAGGAGGTCGTTCAGATACTCCCCGAGTGTCATGCCGCGCTGGCGGGCTGCGAGCCGCGCCGCTTCGCGCGCGCGCTCATCAATGCCCTTAACGCTCCAGGGGCCACGCTGGTCCGTCATTGACCGAACTCCTCACGCATCCGGACAGATTCGTCCGGTTGAAATAAACTCTTGGAAAGGGTTTCGCAGATTGGCGGTAAAGGCGGAGTTAAGAGGTTAACGGCTGCCTGCATCGCCGAAACCCGCCACGACAAACCTCATTACCTTGACGTAAGCGTAAAGCTGTGGCACGTCATCGAGATGATGTACCGGAGGCCGAAACACCCCGGCATTCGCCGCGCAGGGGTCGGATCCGGTCGAAAGAACCAGACGGGAGTGACGATGCCAAAGGAACATCTGAGAGAACGAAGCTACACCATCTCGCAACTCTCCCGGGAGTTCGGGATCACGCCGCGCGCCCTCCGCTTCTATGAGGACAAGGACCTGCTGCATCCGGCCCGCGACGGCATGAACCGGGTCTATTCCATGCGCGACCGCGCCCGCGTGAAACTGATCCTGCAGGGCAAGCGCATCGGCCTGTCCCTGAATGACATTCGTGAACTGCTCGACCTTTACGATCTCGGTGACGGCCAGCGCGCGCAGATGCGGGCCTCGCTGAAGAAGTTCCAGCGCCAGGTCGGCGAGCTTGAGCGCAAGAAGCAGGACATCGAGGAATCCCTCGTCGCGCTTCACAATGCCATCGACCATGTCAAGGCCAGGCTCGATACGAGCGAGCATGAAGGTCCCGAAGGTGACAGGGTACGCGCCTATGAGGCGGTCGCCCGCGCCGGACTGGGTGCCGACTGATCCCGAGACCAGCCACCGCCCTGCTGCGGCGGGGCGGGACAGTTGCTTTTTCCGACAATCCGACAATGCCAAGAAGAGGCTGACACATGCCACGCTATGACGCCCCGGTCCGCGACATGCGGTTCCTGTTCCACGATGTCCTGAGCATCGAGAAGTACTCCAACCTCGAAGGCTTTTCCGATGCGAGCCCTGAGCTTGTTGACCAGATCCTGGAAGAGGCCGGAAAATTCGCCAAGGACGTGCTGCACCCGCTGAACATGGTGGGCGATGCCGAAGGCTGCACCCGCCATGATGATGCGAGCGTCACGACGCCGACGGGCTTCAAGGACGCCTACCGGCAGATGGTGGACAATGGCTGGCCGCTGCTTTCGGCCACCCCTGACATGGGCGGACAGGGCCTGCCCGGCGTGCTGAACACCGCCTTCAATGAAATGGTGTCATCGGCCAACATGGCCTTCGGCATGTATCCGGGCCTGACCCATGGTGCCTATCAGGCGCTGATGGAGGGCGGGACCGACGAGCAGAAAGCGAAATACTGCCCGAAAATGGCCTCCGGCGAATGGGCCGGCACCATGAACCTGACCGAGCCGCATTGCGGCACCGATCTCGGCCTGCTGAAGACCAGGGCCGTGCCCCAGCCTGATGGCTCCTACAAGATCACGGGTCAGAAGATCTGGATCTCCGGCGGCGAGCAGGATCTGACCGAGAACATCGTCCATCTCGTGCTGGCCCGGATCGAAGGCGCGCCAGAAGGCGTGAAGGGCATCTCGCTGTTTGTCGTGCCGAAGTATTTCGTGAACGAGGATGGCTCGCTCGGCGAACGCAATACGGTCTCCTGCGGCGGCCTGGAAGAGAAGATGGGCATTCACGGCAACGCCACCTGCGTCATGAATTATGACGAGGCGACGGGCTGGCTCGTCGGCGAGGAGAACAAGGGTCTCAGGATCATGTTCGTCATGATGAACGAGGCCCGCCTCGGCGTCGGCCTGCAGGGCCTGGCGCAGGCCGAGATCGCCTATCAGAACGCCGCCGATTTCGCGAATGACCGCCTGCAGGGCCGCTCGCTGACCGGCGAGAAGGCGCCTGACAAACCGGCCGATCCGATCATCGTGCACCCGGATGTGCGCCGCCTCCTGCTCGACACACGCGCCTTTGTGGAGGGTGCCCGCGCCTTCATTCTCTGGACCGCGCTGCACGGTGATCTTGAGCACAAGAGCCCGGACGAGAAGGTCCGCGAGAAGGCCGCCGACTACATGAAACTCATGACACCGGTGCTGAAGGCCTTCCTCACCGATCGCGGCCTGCAGGCCTGCAATGATGCGCTGCAACTGCATGGCGGCTCGGGCTACGCCCGCGAATGGGGCATGGAGCAGTTCGTGCGCGATATCCGCATCGCGCTGATCTATGAGGGCACGAACGGTATCCAGGCGCTCGACCTCGTCGGCCGCAAACTGGCGGCCGATGGCGGGCGGGCGATGTTCACCTTCTTTGCCGAGATCGACGATTTCATCGGCGAGAACGGCGATGTGGCAGGGCTTGAACCCTTCATCGAGGCGCTGAAAGTTGCCAAGGCCGAACTCCAGGAAGGTGCCATGTGGCTGATGCAGAACGGCATGTCGAACTTCGACAATGCCGGTGCCGCCAGCCACGATTTCCTGCACCTCTTCGGCTACACCGCGCTGGCTTACATGTGGGCGCTGATGGCGAAGACGGCGCTCGAAAAGAAGGCATTGAACGGCACTGATCCCTTCTACGACACCAAGCTGCAGGTCGGTCGATACTATGTCGACCGCGTCCTGCCACAGGCCGGAACCCACCTGAAGCGGCTGAAGACCGGCGCCGATCCGGTGATGAGCCTGACCGCCGATCAATTCTGAACAGGCTGACCCGGCGGTACCCGGCGACAATCCGCGGTGCCGCTGCTAGAAGGATTTGCCATGCTCGAAATCCAGTCTGACGACCCGAAAGACATGCACCCGGACGACGTGCAGCGCTTTCTCGCCGCTGGGCTGCCGGGCCGTCCCCCCTGTTCCCGGACGCTTGGCCTCGACGTCATCTCGATTGACCTCGATGCCGGCACCTCGCATGTGCGCTATGAGGCAAAGCCTGATTTCTGCAATCCCGCCGGCGTCATCCAGGGTGGCTTCACTGCGGCCATGCTGGACGATGCCATCGGCATGCTGACCACGCTGAAGCTGGCGGGGAAAGCGATCCCCTCCACCATCGAACTCGGCTTGCAGTATCTGCGTCCGGTTAAGCCGGGCACTGTGGAGGTCAGGGCACAGATCCTGAGCATCGGGCGGACCATGATTTTCGCCGAAGCCGAACTCTACGACCCGCGCGGGAAGAAGGCCGTTCTCGCCCGCTCCAGCCTGACCATCATCAAGCCCCCGGCCAGTAACCAGCCTGCCGGATCCGACACGCCAGAAACCTGACAGAACATCCCCAAGGAGGACACCCAATGAACGAAGCCTACATCTTTGATGCTGTGCGCACGCCACGCGGCAAGGGCAAGAAGAACGGATCCCTGCACGAGATCACCGCGCTTTCGCTCGCCACGCAGGCGCTCGAAGCGATCCGCGATCGCAATGAACTCGACACCTCGCGCGTCGACGATGTGGTCATGGGCTGTGTGGCTCCTGTGGGCGAACAGGGCTCCGACATTGCCCGCGTCGCCGTGCTGAATGCCGACTATGCCGAGACCACTGCCGGCGTGCAGGTCGACCGTTTCTGCGCCTCGGGCCTTGAGGCCTGCAACATGGCTGCTGCCAAGGTGATGACCGGCGAGGCAGACATGGCGATCGGTTCCGGCGTGGAATCCATGTCGCGCGTGCCGATGGGATCGAATGGCGGTGCCTGGCCCATGGACCCGAGTTCGGCGTTCAAGACCCATTTCGTGCCGCAGGGTGTCTCCGCTGACCTGATCGCGACGAAATACGGCTTCTCCCGCGATGATGTGGACGCTTATGCCGTAGAGAGCCAGAAGCGCGCAGCAAGGGCCTGGTCGGAAGGACGATTCTCCAAATCCGTCGTTCCGGTGAAGGACCAGATGGGCGGGATCATTCTCGACCATGACGAGACCGTGCGCAGCGATGCCAGCATGCAGTCGCTCGGCGCGCTCAACCCTTCCTTCCAGATGATGGGGGAAATGGCCTTCGATGGCGTGATCACCCAGCGCTATCCGGAAGTGGAAAAGGTCAATCACGTCCACACGCCCGGCAATTCCTCCGGCATTGTGGACGGCGCAGCGGCGGTGCTCTTCGGCACGAAGGAAGCCGGCGAGGCCGCAGGGCTGAAACCCCGCGCGCGCATCAGGGGCTTCGCCTCCATCGGCTCGGAACCCTCCATCATGCTGACCGGCCCGGAATTCGTGACCGCAAAAGTCCTGAAAAAACTGGGCATGGGGAAGAGTGACATCGATCTCTGGGAGCTGAACGAGGCCTTCGCCTCGGTGGTGCTGCGCTTCATGCAGGCCTTCGACATCGAGCATTCCGACATCAATGTGAATGGCGGCGCCATCGCCATGGGCCATCCGCTCGGCGCAACCGGCGCGATGATCCTCGGCACGGTGGTCGATGAGCTGGAGCGCTCCGGCAAGGAAACCGCACTGGTGACGCTCTGCGTCGGTGCGGGCATGGGCACCGCCACAGTGATCGAGCGGGTTTGAGGCGACGGATCGGAGAAAACACAATGAACCTCGAAACATTCAACCACTCCGTCGATGCTGACGGTGTTGCCCATATCGTCTTCGACGTGCCGGGCCGCAGCATGAACACGCTCACCAACAAGGTGATGCAGGAATTTCCACAGATCGTGACCGCCATCCGTGACGATGAGAACGTCAAGGGTGCTGTCATCACCTCCGGCAAGCCGAGCGGTTTCTGCGCCGGCGCCGATCTCGGCGAAATGGGCCAGAACCGGACCGAAGGCCTGACCGGTGACGCAAGGCTCAAGGCCGAGTTCGAGCGCAGCTTTGCGCTGAACAAGGCGTTCCGGGAGCTGGAAACCTGCGGCAAGCCGGTCGCAGCCGCGATCAATGGCCTGGCCCTCGGCGGCGGGCTCGAAATGGCGCTGGCGTGCCATTACCGCATTGCCGCTGACGACAATCCGAAGCTGCAACTCGGTCTTCCGGAAGTGAAGGTCGGCCTTCTGCCCGGTGCCGGCGGCACCCAGCGCGTGCCGCGCCTCGTCGGTGTCATGGCGGCTGGCGAGATGCTGCTGCAGGGCAAGTCGGTCGATGCGAAAAAGGCGAAGGCGATGGGCCTCATTCACGACACCGCACCGACAGCGGAACTGGTGGAGAAGGCCAAGGCCTGGGTGCTCGCCAATCCCAACGCGAAGGCCCCTTGGGACACTGACGGCTTCAAGGTGCCAGGCGGCATTCCGCACCAGCCCAAGGCGGGCCAGGTCTTCACGATGGCTCCTGCCATGGTGCAGAAGGAAACCAACCGCAACTTCCCCGCGGCGAAGAACATTCTCTCCTGCGTCTATGAAGGCCTTCAGGTGCCCTTCGATGCTGCAATCCGCATCGAGAGCCGCTATTTCATCAACACGCTCGCCACGCCGCAGGCCAAGGCAATGACGCGCACGCTGTTTCTCTCGATGCAGGCGCTTGGCAAGGGCGCTTCGCGGCCTGAAGGCCATGACAAGTTCGAGATCAGGACTGCTGCGGTTATCGGCGCTGGCCTGATGGGTGCCGGCATTGCCTATGAACAGGCTCGCGCAGGCATCAAGACGTACCTCGTCGATACCACGGTGGAAAATGCCGAAAAGGGCAAGGCTTACTCGAAGCGTATCCTCGACAAGCTGATCTCGCGCGGCAAGACGACCGAGGAGAAGGCCGAAGCCCTGCTCGCCAACATCATTCCGACCACGAATTATGATGACTTCAAGGGTGCCGACATCGTCATCGAGGCGGTGTTCGAGGATCCGGACCTGAAGGCGACGATCACGAAGAAGGCCGAGGCCCAGCTTGAGCCGCACGCGGTTTTCGGCACCAACACCTCCACCCTGCCGATCACGGGCCTCGCCGAGGCGTCTGACCGGCCGGAGAATTTCATCGGCATCCACTTCTTCTCGCCCGTGGAGCGCATGGGACTGGTGGAGATCATTGTCGGGGCAAAAACGTCGGGGGAAACCCTCGCCAAGGCGATGGATTATGTCCTCGCCATCCGCAAGACGCCCATCGTGGTGAACGATTTCCGCGGCTTCTACACCTCGCGCTGCTTCGGCACCTATCCGGCCGAGGGCCTTGAAATGCTGACCGAGGGCATCGCCCCGGCCATCATCGAGAATGTCGGCCGACAGGCTGGCATGCCCATGGGCCCGCTGGAAGTATCGGACTCTGTGGGCCTCGACACGTCGGTGAAGATCGGCCGCCAGATGGCCAAGGCGGAAGGCCGTGACTATGAGAGCGACGCCAGGGGCCAGCTTCTGGCCTGGATCGTCGAGGAGAAGGGCCGCAATGGCCGCAAGGACGGCAAGGGCTTCTACGAGTATGACGAGAAGAACAAGCCCCAGCGCATCTGGCCGGACCTCGGCGCGAAGATCGAGGTGACGGTCAATGAATGCCCGCCGCAGCTGAAGGAAGAGCTGACCCATCGCCTCCTGGTGCGCCAGTGTGTCGAGGTCGCCCGCTGCTTCGAGCAGGGCGTGATCGCCGATGCGCGTGACGCCGATGTGGGCTCGATCCTCGCCTGGGGCTTTGCGCCCTGGTCGGGTGGCTGCTGCTCCTACATGGACCTGTTCCATGGCGGGCTTGAGGGCTTCGTGAAGCTCGCCGACGACCTTGCCGCCAAGCATGGCGAGCGGTTCAGCGTTCCGCAAATGCTGCGTGACATGGCCGCGAACGGCGAGACTTTCTACTCGCGTTTCGGACCGGACGCGAAACAGGCCGAAGCGGCCTGATCAATTCAGCGGCTGGGCTTCCAGCCGAACGCCCATTCCGATGATTGGGATGTCATCGCCGCCGCTCTCACCCCGAGGGCGGCGGTTTTTTCTTTGACCCAGATTTCTCGGGCGCTGCGCCTTCGGAGATGAGCGGGAAAAATCCCTGCAAGATCAGAGCCGAAGGAAAAGCCCCATGTCGATTGCCAAATCCCCTCTCGCCCGCGCCGTCCTCATCGCTGCGGCTCTCGCCACCTCCGCCTGCGCCACCGTCACGCGCGGGACGAAGGAGGTCTTCGTCGTGGAGACCACACCCTCCGGCGCGCGCGTCGAGCTTTCCACCGGCCAGACCTGCAAGGCCACGCCCTGCGCATTCAAGGTGGCGCGCAGGAGCGAGTTTGTCGCGAAGATCTCAAAGCCGGGTTTCGCGACCACCGAGCACCGAATCATCACCCAGGTCGCCCGCGAGGGGGCCATGGGCATGGCCGGAAACCTGCTGGCCGGCGGAGTCATCGGTGCCGGGATCGGCGCAGGCGTCGATTACTACACCGGTGCCCACCGGGAATTCCTGCCCAATCCGCTCTTGATCGTCCTGGAGCGTGCGGGCTCGTGAGAAACTTGGTCAAGCGTGCTTGACATGACAAGGACACTTGACTAAACGTCAAGCACACTTGATATGGAGCTCACGATGACCAACACTTCAGAACGCTCACGATCACGGCGCAGCGCCATCATCGCCATGGGTCTCATCCTCGCCTTGCTCGCTTCGGCAACCAGCTATGCCCTGCAGCAGATGCCCACGGGCAACGCGCTGTCTTTCAGCCTCTTCGGCATGGAAATTCACCTCACCGCCGGCGATGGCCAACGCGCCCTCGCCCTCACCTTCCGCGAGCCAAGCTGATGGCCGAAATCGGATACAGGCAGGCCAAGCGTCGGTATTTCCGCCTCTTCTGGCCCACCATGGCCATCTATCTGGTCATTATCATTGGCGGAAAGTTCTGGCTGAACCAGTACGAGATCGAGCCGCTCTGGCTGAAGGCCGGGATGGGCATTGCCGCGTCGCTTCCACTTTTCGTCGCGCTGTGGGTCATGCTGCGCTATGCCTTCGAGACCGACGAATACCATGCTCGGATTCAGATGGAGAGCATGGCGATCAGCGGCGTCATCATGGCATCCGCGGTTTTCCTGCTTGGCTTCCTGCAACTGTTTGACGCCCTGCCCGAATTTTCGGTTTTCTGGTTCGGACCGGGCTTCATGATGACTCACGGCATCATTTCGCTGATTCGCGGGGGTCGGGACTGCCTGTGAAGAACATCCTGCGACAGCTGCGCGCCGAACAGGGCTGGAGCCAGGCCACGCTTGCCGACATGCTGGGCGTCTCGCGCCAGTCGGTGAACGCGATCGAGACGGGCAAATACGACCCCTCCCTGCCCCTTGCCTTTGCCATCGCCCGCATCTTCAACCGCTCCATCGAGGACATCTTCGAGGATGAGACCGCCACGGAACTGAAGGCGGCAGAATGAGAAGCGCCCGCCTCCAGGGGGAAGCGGGCACCAACGGTGGTTTGACTGCGATAAGCCTATTGAACCGCCTGTGGATCATCGACAATCGGTGTCAGGATGATCTCCACGCGGCGGTTCTGTGCACGGCCCTGGGCGGTGTCGTTGGACGCGACGGGGCGGCTTTCGCCCATGCCTGCGGCCGCAATGCGGACCGAACGCACGTCCTGGCGCTCCAGATAGGACCGAACAGCCATGGCGCGCCGCTCCGACAGCTCCATGTTGTAATCATCCGCGCCGGTCGAATCGGCATGTCCGATGATGTCGACGGCGGTTGACGGAAATTCCTTCAGAGTGGCCGCCACTTCGTCGAGCGGCGAATAGAACTCCGTCTGGATGGTAGAACTGTCGACAGGGAAGGTGACATCCGACGGCATGGTCAGGGCGAGTTGGTCACCGACGCGCTCAACCTCGATGCCGGTCCCGGCCGTGCGCCGGCGCATCTCGGCTTCCTGCTTGTCCATGTAGACGCCGACAGAACCACCGGCAATCGCGCCAACCGCCGCGCCAATGGCGGCGTTGCGTCCATCATCACCGCCTGCCAGCGTGCCGAGACCAGCGCCGATGATCGCGCCTGCAGCCGTACCTTTGGCGGTGTTGCCATATATTCGCTGGCCGGTGTTCGGATCAGTAGCGCAACCGACGATCGCGAGCGCTGCGCCAGCAGCGAGACCAGTGTGTATCAATTTCATGGTTTGCTCCTACAGAAGCCGACACAGCGTTCAGGTTCGATGGAGGTTCCATGAAGAAACGGACAGGCAGGCGCAGCTGGCCAAGTAGAATCACGGATACCGGCTCATGCAACCCTGTGGTCGGCTGCATCTGAAAACATGGAGGAAAAATCGACCATGCCCATGCAGCGCATCACTCTACGCCTCGCCCGCAATCCGGGCTATCCCGACGGCGATGCCAGTCAGGGCTATGTCCTCACCGCGCCGATCGACACGCAGGGCCATCTGGTCCTCGATGAATGGCGGGCGCACAAGAAGGCCTGCACCGTACTGCGCTTCCACCCCGATGAGGCCGAGCGCGCCGATGGCTGGCTCACACATCGCGGCAGCCACTGGTTCTTCCATTATGACGAGGACCATGAAGGCCCGGATGAACCTGTCCACCGACTCGGCGACCATCGTTTCGTCTCCGGCGAATACGTCACGATCCGGCACATGGACGAGGATGTGCTGACCTATGTCGTGACCGAGGTGGCGAAAGCCTGAGCCCTTCCCCGCCCCGCAAAGCCATGCCAAGCTCACAATCATGATGAAACATGCCTACACGATTCTCGGCCTCCTGATGCTCGGCATTTTTCTGTGGCGCGGCGCAGAGGCCATTGCGCGGCCGGGACTGGGCCTTGAGGAGATTTATGTGGCGGGCGGCGTCATTCTCGCCCTCGTGCTGACCGCGATGGGCATTCGCATGCACCTGGCCGAGCGCGGAACACGCTGAGACGGGCGGTGCACCACCGCGCGTTGCAAGGCGCGACTCACCACATTAGTCTGTTTTGTTCCGATAATCGGCGGGCTGGGCAACTGGTCAGGCCGAAGGATCGAGCGGAGAGGACAAGGGAGGAATTGCCAATGCCGCGGCCGGCAGGCGTGCGCAATCATGATTTCGAGAAGAAGCGGGCCGACCTCGTTCGCCGTCTGACCGATTACGCCCTTTCCTCGGACCTGCGACGACCCGCGCTGCGCCAGTTCGCCCAGGCGCTCGACACCTCCGAACCAACCCTCAGGCACTATTTCGGAGACCGGTCGGGCGTGATTCTGGCTGTGCTGGAAGAGATCGGACAGCGTGGACAGGTAACCTGGAATGCCGTCGCGACGCCGGCAAAGGATCTGAAAACCGCCATTGAGGAGTATTTCCGGCTCTCCGGTGCCGGCATCCAGCATGGTGGATATGTCCGAGCCCACGCCTTCGGCATCATCGAAGGGCTGGCCGATGAGGAACTCGGCCAAGCCTATCTGCGCCTTGTGCTCGGCCCGGCGCTGAAGGCGATTGCGGTCAAGCTCGCAAGAACCGAGGGCGGTGTCGATACGGTGGAGCAGCAGGCGGCGGCGGCGATGGCGCTCTTTGCGCCACTGCTCGGGCTCAGCATCCACCAGAACCTGCTCGGCGGGGAAACAAGCGAACCTCTCAATGTGCCGCGCATGCTGGAACTGACTGAGCGCATCCTGACCCATGGCCTTCTCGCCGAAGCGAAGACCGAAGCCGGTCAGCCCGCCTGAACATCCGACAGGATCGCCTGCACGGCGTCGAGCTCGGCCTCGGATGTTTGCCAGGAACAGACAAGACGCTGGGTGCCATCCGGCCAGGGATAGAATTGCGCACCGGCCTCACACAGCTTCGCGACCGCTTGGTGCGGAAGGTCGGCAAAAACTTCATTGCCCTCCACAGGGTGGCGCAACGATGCGCCCGGAACCGCGGAGATGATCCGGCCGAGCCGGGCCGCCGCAGCATTCGCGCGGCCGGCAAGGTCCAGCCAGAGCGCCTGGTCGAGCAGTGCGGAGGCCTGGGCGGCGAGAAAGCGCATCTTGGGCGGCATCTGCCCGGCGCGCTTTGCCCGCGCCTGTAACGCGCCGAACCGCGCGCGCATCTCGCCGAACAGGATGATGATCTCACATCCCATGGCACCGGTCTTGGTGAGGCCGAGGGTAAGCACATCGATGCCGGCCCGCCAGGTCGCATCGGCAGGATTGGCTTTCTGGCCGACAAGCGCATTGGCGAGCCGGGCACCGTCAAGGTGGACGCTCAGGCCGTGCCCATGGGCCAGTTCGGCGCGCTCGGCGATCTGTTCGGTCGTGTAGGCCGTTCCGCTCTCGGTGAGATTGGTAAGCGACAACACCTCTGACGGGGTTTCGTGGACGAAGTCAGGGTTCCTGCGGGCGAGTGCCGTGCGCAATGCCTCGATATCCACCTTGCCATGTTCGCCCGGAAGCAGGTGCAGCTTGCCGCCGCCGGTATAGAATTCCGGCGCGCCTCGCTCATCGACCGCAATATGCGCCATCTCATGGCAAAGGATCGACGCGATGGGCGGGCACATCACCGAAAGGGCTAGCGCGTTCGCTGCCGTGCCCGACGCGGTGATCCAGGCGTCGAGATCGGTCTCGAACAGGTCGCGCAGCGTGTTCGTCACCGAGCGCGTGACAGCATCAGCCCCATAGCTCGCAGCAGAACCGCGATTGGCGCTCACAAGCGCTTCAAGGACGGCCGGGTGGGCGGGCGCGGAAGTGTCGGAGGAGAAATCCATGGCAGGGGCGATAGAGAGATTGTCGAAGGAGTGCAATCAGCCCGAGACGTCCGGCGTCTGCCAAAGCAGGTGCTGGCCACCATCGCTGGCGATCATCTGCCCGGTCACGCTAGTCGCATCAAGCAGGTAAAGAAGCGCGCGACAGATCTCTTCCGGGCTGGAGCCCTCTCCGGTCAGCGTTGCGCTCGCCTCGGCGGCGAAGTCTTCCTCGCTCTGGTGAACGCTGCGCAGGGTCGGACCCGGGCCGATGGCATTGACGCGGATGCGCGGCGCAAGCGCCTGTGCGAGCGTCTTCGTGGCCGTGAAGAGGAGTGCCTTGGAAAGCGTGTAGGTGAAGAAGGTCGGGTTCAGCTTCCAGACGCGCTGGTCGACGAGATTCACGATCACACCGTGCGCCTGATCGGGCAGGCGATTGGCAAACTCCTGAGCCAGCACGATGGGGCCATAGGCATTGGCGTCCATGTGCAAATCCCAGTCGCGGCGAGAGAAGTCCGTCGCCTCATCGGGCTGGAAGGTCGAGGCGCAGTTGACGAGCACGCCGATGGGGCCACCGAGCGCAGCTTCGGCCTTGGCGATGAAGCCGCGCAACTCGTTCTCTTCGGCCAGATTGGCCTGCACCGCTTCCGCCTCGCCACCGCCGGATCGGATCGCGGAAACTGTCTCTTCCGCACCCTTCGCAGACGAGCGGTAATGCACCGCCACCTGAAACCCGCATTCACCGAGCGCCCGCGCCATGGCGGCACCTAGTCTTGCGCCTGCGCCGGTGACCAGCGCGCGCTGCGGCAGCCTTGCATCGTTCACAGGCCCGGTACGCCCTCGACCGGCGTGTTCCCGGGCACTTCGATGCCGAAGAGGCCTGCCACGCTCCAAGCCTCCACCAGCCCCCAGACATAGACCCCGTAAAGGACGAGCAGGACGACACCGCCGATCACGCCGATGTTGCGCTTGAAAAGGATGCCGAGCGCAATCAACGCAAGCGAAAGCACCATGAACCAGTGATCATAAGCATGAAAGCCGCTGGAGAGCGAAAACGGTCCCCACAGCGCCACCACACCGCCGGCAGCAAGAATGTTGAAGAGGTTAGACCCGAGCACATTGCCGATCAGCAGGTCACCATGACGCCGGAAGGCTGCGGCGAGACCTGCGGCAATCTCCGGCAGCGAGGTTCCGACGGCGATCAGTGTGAGACCGATGATGCGGTCCGAAATACCATAGGTCTCTGCAATCCCGGTGGCGCCGCGAATCATGAGTTCCGCCCCGATTGGCAGACCGACGAGGCCTATGAGGATGAAAATGGCCGACCGACCGACCGGAAGGGGATCGGGCATTTCAATGAGTTCATCGGCTGTCTGGCCTGCCTTCACCGCACTGCGGCTGATGAAGAAGGACATCGCGACATAAACACCGAGGCCGACGAGGAAGGCGATCCCGACAATCGGCTCAAGCGGACCGAGCCATGTGATCACGATCCAGGCAGCGGTGACGATGGCGGTGATCAGCAGGGTGCGCTTCAGCCCGATGGCCTGCATGGCAACAGGTGCGATCAGGGCGGGCAGCCCGAGCACCAGCCACATGTTTGCGATGTTCGAGCCGACAATGTTGCCGAAGGCGATGCCTTCCTTGCCCGTCAGCGCGGCCTCGACGGCGACGATCATCTCGGGCAGCGACGTGCCAAACCCCACGATAACGATTCCGGCGAAAAGGGCTGAAACGCCCATCCTTCTTGCAACCGACACCGCGCCATTGACGAGGGCATCGCCGGCAAACATCAGCAGGACAAGGCCGCCGGCAAGGGCGACGAGATCGATCATTTCAGGCATGGCTTCCCCTTGCAGTCTGTCAAGGAGATCGTGTGGAACGCCTTGTCAGGCAAGCCCCTTCAGCCCGCAATCAGTCGATGCGACGGTATTCGATCAGATTCAGCAGAGCGAACAGGCCGACCGTGACGCCGATAGCAACAAGAGCGAACATGGGGATCCTCCAAGGATGGATTTGTCACATTTTCTGCGTGCATAACCCGGCGCGAGGGGTTTGGCGAGCCCTGCCGAATTCGCAATCTGTCGAGCGACGCAAGAATCGGAGATTCCTCATGCCACGCAGACGCAGTTTGAGGACCTATGCCTTCCAGCAATGGTTCCGGCTTTCACGTCCGATGACACTTGGCGTGCGCGGGCTTGTGGAGGACGGCGAGGGCCGCGTGCTGCTGATCAAGCACACCTATACAAGCGGCTGGCACTTTCCCGGCGGCGGCGTTGAGAAGCGCGAACCGGCGGAAACTGCCCTTGCGCGAGAGCTGGTGGAAGAAGCAGGCATCAGGATGATTGATCGCCCTGTCCTGTTCGGCGTCTACTCGAACCACGACCTGTTCCCGAATGACCATGTGCTGCTTTACCGGGTCGCCTTCTTTGAACACGTCGAGGCCACCTCGACCGGGGAGATCAGCGAAACGGGCTGGTTTGCGCCGGACGGGCTTCCCGAAGACGTCACGCCGGGCACGCGCGCCCGGATCGGTGAGGTTTTCGGCGGCAAGTCACCGACGCCTTACTGGACGCCGGAAGGCGCGACCGGACTGACAATCTCGTAAGTGCCACCCGACACATTGACCTCCGGCACCCGCGCGCTCGTCTCGAAGGCCGCCCAGGCGGGGGCGAGTTCGGTCCAGAACGCGGCGGCCTCATGCGACTTCCAGCCCTCGGGCAGCTTGCCGCCCGGCATGGCGAAGGGAAAGATGTGAACCGGGATCGTGGTCTGGCCAGAGTCGAAGGCCGCCTGCATCACGGTCCAGATTTCCTCGATGCCCTCATCGGTCATGGCATAGCAGCCGATGGAGACACAGTCGCCATGCACCATGAGGAAACTGCCGGTATAGCCCTGCGCGCGGTCATAAGCGTTTGGGAAGCCGAGATTGAAGGACAGGTGATAGCTCGATGACGGGTTCAGCTGGCGGGGTCGAACAGAATAGAAGCCTTCCGGCGACTTGCCGTCACCTTCGGCCTGCTTGGGACCTAGGCCGCCGGAGAAGGAGCAGATCTTCCATGTCCTGAGCGGCAGATAGCTGCCATCGGCGCTCTGCAGATAGGCGGTCAGTTCCGCCGGTCGCTTGGTGATGCGCAGATAGACCGGCGCGCCAAGCTCGAGCCCCCGCGCCTCGGCAAGCGCCTGCATGTTTTCGGTGTTGCGCTCCACAACCACAATCGCGCGGCGATTGGTCGGCACGTCTGCCGCAGCGATCAGGGCGGGCAGGCCCATGAAGGCGAGGAGGAGACACACGACCCAGACCGGCGACACCCTTCGCACATGGAGAAGGTTTCTGTCATTCACCATGAAATGTCCCCTTTTCACAGTGACGAAGCATTCAGCTTCGCGGTCCTGAGCGTGCGTCCCCCCACCGGCTTCGTGAATAACCGTTGGGGCCTGACTGGAAGCTGAACGGATCGGTCAAGGACGGGGCGACGGGATAAGGGTTTCGTGACGAAAGCGGGACCAATTGCGGCAAGGATCGGGCAGTTCCGTTAACCTTGGGGCAAGGGGGTGTGGTCCATAAACAACACCAGCAGCGGTTATCCCCTTCCCGTTGCTGAGTAGCGTATGTCCCCCGGCGTGCCCTTTCCCTCCCCTTCGCGGGTGCGTCAACCGACACGGAACAACCGGCCCCAGCAGGCCGGTTGTTTTGTTTTCAGGCTCAATGTCAGGCGCTGCCGCTTGTGGCGGAAGCCTGTCGCGGGCGACTGCCCAGTGTCAGGTCATGCCGCCCAGGCGCAGACGTCTGGCGCAAGCCACACTGTCGTGAGCGAAAACAATGCGATGACCGATTCCGTCAAGGACGGAAGCGGTCTAACAGGCTGCTGAAAAAGTCTGGTGTTGCGCACGGTTTTTGCTTTTGACGGGCTTGCGGAGGGTGATTTTGGCCAATCGTGGCGAGGGATTT
>Ga0081520_100061_pt1 | contig 97558 bp, 78 predicted proteins | sample HotLakmasection1_FD_70988 | JGI IMG/M metagenome (GOLD analysis project Ga0081520, IMG submission 70988) | Hypersaline microbial mat communities from Hot Lake, Washington, USA - Section #1 (SPADES assembly) (version 2) | ecosystem: Environmental > Aquatic > Non-marine Saline and Alkaline >... | reverse complement strand
AGTCGGGGGGGGGGGGGGGGTGGGGGGGGGGGGGGGGGGGGGGGGGGGGGGGGGGGGGGGGGGGGGGGGGGGGGGGGGGGGGGGGGGGGGTTGGGGGGGGGGGGGGGGTGCGGGGTGCAGATTCGGGGGTGCTGCTCATTAGCGTGCCGTCGCCCGTGACGCGGTGTAGCCGGGAGACGGTCATCTCTGCCCGCTTTTCTTTGAAGCCTTCGGGGCGATCGACCGTTAGCATGGTGAGGCGACCTTCGAGGATAACGCGATCGCCCGTGTGGTATTTCTCTTGCACTTCCTGAGCCAGGTCGCGCCAGGCGACAACCTTGAGCTTGCTCGGTGGGTCGCTGTCGCGCGTCCCTTCAAACTGCACCATCATTTCCGTAACGGGAATTTGTGTGTCAGAGGTGTACCGCAGTTGGGGTTCCTGCACAATTTCCGCCATCACAATAAAGTTATTCATACCCAATCTCCTGTCCCTTCGCGGGATGTACCCTGATCTGCACAAGGCTGCCGATTGTTCTGGTAAAACCAGTACAGCTTTTCACTAATCTAAACCAAAAGCAGACGCGAGGGAACCGGGGAAAAACGGAGTATTCGGGGCACCGATTGTTTTTGCTACATAGTCTTTTGCTACATAGTCTAAGGATCACGTACGAAACAAAGCCCGGAATTTTTGATGAGAAGCGTGGCAATGCCGCGCTTCTCATCAAAAATTCCAGGCTTTATTTTCAATACCTAAGGAGATTTCTGAGCAAGAATATCCCCATGTTTTGAGAGAGGGCGCGGCTAAGCCGCCCTCTCTCAAAACATGGGGATATTCTTTTCTGGCGATCGCCTAAGGACAAAGAATTGATTCAACTTTATTGCAACCATCTTGATTTGTCTTTGGTATAGAAGAAACTTATACCAGAGTTTTGAAACTCACGCTTTACAGTTGCGGCACAGTAAAACAGTATAGATAAACAGGAAGTGAAACCCAAACATTCATAGACTTTCTTCTGGGTTTTTAATGTGATTTCAGAACTATGAACTGCAATTGCATGGGGGTGTCTCTTCTTCTCGAAGAGCATCCGTTAGCCAGAAGAAACTGTGCAGTGTGTGTTGCCATTTGATTTGCTACAGGTCGGTTTAGACAACGAGACTTCGAGAACACAAGTTAGCTGATACTGATGTTTGGTGTTGTTTGATTGAGGTACTACCCTCACCATGTGGTCAGGTTGTGGCGATCGCCCTTCCAGGACTGGTTGAAACGAACACACCAAACTAGTTGGGCAAACGGTTCATCTTTGCGTCTACGTCATCCAACCCCTCTCGTTTAACAGTACGTTTTCGAACAGCACGGCATTCCAATGGTTGTTGTTGCTCCGATGATTGTCTTTCGGTAGGAGTTTGATTATGCAAAATCTCGAACAAAAGCCCAAACTTGAATTTAACGAAGGGTGGGTTGTGCATTTTTATGGGAGAGATCGTCGCCTTTTATTTGCGATGGAACCCTCCCACGGATGGATGTTTTTGGCAGGCTGCATTGCCGGGTTGCTAATTGGGATTGTGGGATACAACGTTTCCCAAACAACTGAAGCCTCAACCCGTCAGGTGGATACAACCATCACAGCTCCTTTGTCTATTGATTAAGTACATGGTCATAAATAACGCCAGTGGGGTGCATCCCCAGTCGGGGGCGCACTCCACCATAGCTTGCTGATTTATGGTTATCCACTGAGTTGTATTGACGGATTAGTTGTATTAACGAATTAATCGCATTAACAACAGTCGAGGCAAAGCCATAAAGCCGCCAATCCTGAGTTTGGGAAAGTTGCCCTTTGAGTCGTCAAACGGGAGTCGCTTCGCTACTTCCGATGACATTGAGTTGCATAGTGTTTTCAAAGTTGCACTTTCCCTTTTCCTCTTCATAGCTGGACAGTTCCCTTTTGGGTCGGTCCTTCTCGCCAAGAACGATTGGTGTAGCGCTATGGATCACATGCGAAATAAAACGCAGAATTGTTGATAAGAAGCGCGGCAATGCTGCGCTTCTTATCAACAATTCTGCGTTTTATTTTCAATGCCTTCACCTCAGAAAATTTCTGGGTTTTCTGGGGCTTCAGCCGCTTGCGATCGCCGTTCCTCCAACCGCAGCATCACTTCTGCATGAACCTCCCGCGTGACGGGGTAAAAGTAAGCCAGCACCAACCCAATCACCAGCACAATTGCTGGGATGGGTCCGACGAGGAGGCGAATCGCCAGGAGGGCAGAAGCGGGCTGTTCGGGGGCGGTTTGTCCGGCGGCGGTGGTCATAAATCCTGACCACTGCAACACCTGCCCCACCAGGAACAAGCCCAGAGCAAGCGCCAGCTTTTGTAGCAGCACCATGAAACTATAGAAAACCCCTTCGCGCCGTTGCCCCGTCTCCCATTCGTCCAGTTCAATCACATCGGGCAGCATGGACCAGGGGATGAGATAAGCCGTCGAAACTCCCAGTCCTGCCATCACCGCCAAGCCATACATCAGCCCCACCTGTCCGGGTTGCAGGAAAAACAAGCCAAACTGCGCCACAATCCACAATCCCGTTCCCATAAAGTAGACAATGCGCTTGCCAATGCGGCGGCTAATGGCGCTCCAGACAAACAGCATGGACAGGCTAGTGACTTGCACGGTAATGACGACCAGGGTAAAGTCCTGCTGCGATCGCCCCATCCAGTCCTGCACAAAGTAGGGAATCACCGTCACGGTATTCTGTACGGCAAGCCAGGAGCACAGGTAAATCCCAATGACATAAAGAAATGCACGATTGCGAAACGCAATGCTAATCTGCTCCCGAAAGCCAAGGGGAGGAGCCTGGGGTTTAGAAAGGCGATCGCGCTCCATTTCTACAACTCGCCGCTTGGTTCCCCACACGCACAGGAACAGGGGAACGACAGAAACGATGGCGCACAACAAGCCAATGGTGAAATACTGCGACTCAACGCCTTCGGGTCCAAACTGGAAAACCAACAGGGCAATGATTAGGGAAAGAATGCTGCCACCAATGGAAAAGGCAAAGCGAAAGCTGTTAAGGGTGGTGCGTTCGTCGTAATCATGGGTAATTTCTGCCGTCAGTGCCGTGTAGGGCAAGTTGACGATGGTGTAGAAAGTGTTGAAGATAACGGCGATCGCCAGATAATACGCCACCAGCGACCACTGGTTTATCGTAGAATTTGCGCTAAAATCTGGCACCACCCATTGCAGACAAAAGAAAATACCAAAGGGCACCGCTCCCCACAGCATCCAGGGCAATCGCCGCCCCAGCTTGCTTTTGGTGCGATCGCTCACCCAGCCCACCATCGGGTCGTTAAAGGCATCCCAAATCTTCCCCAACATCAGCAAACTGCCTGCAATTCCTGGACTCAACCCCGCCACATTCGTGAAAAAGATGAGGAGGAACACACTCAAAATATTGGCAGTAATGGCAGGCCCTAAGTCCCCTGCACCATAGGCTAGCTTCGTCAAAAAATTCAGCTTTTCCGACGGATGCTCGGTCATATCGTGGGGCGGGTTCATGTTTGTCATGGTGGCGACTCATGCAGAGGGGACGAATGGGTGGAGAGCAAGAAATCTTTTGCCCAATAAGTGTTCACAGTTTTACCATGCTCCTCCTCTCCAGGGAGAGTACCAGGTTCAGTAGTTAAGAGTAGTCCACGAAATAAAAATCCCCTTTTTCCCAACCAACATACTCGCGCTTTTCCTCAAACCCTTGATTCTGCTTATGCTGAGCGCACACAAATCAAGGGCTTGAGAAGAAGCGCGAAGGCATGGTCGAAAAATGTTTTTTAATTTCCTGCCAAGCTCTAAGGATCACGTACGAAATAAAACCCGGAATTTTTGATGAGAAGCGCGGCAATGGTATTTGTTTAGCGTTTATTGTTAGCAGCCGATGTTTTACCCCCCTCAATCCCCCCTTGGTAAGGGGGGAAGCCTGGTTCTCCCCCTTACCAAGGGGGAGTTAGAGGGGGTGTCTTAGTGGACGCTAAACAAGTACAATGCCGCGCTTCTCATCAAAAATTCCGGGTTTTATTTTATTTTCAATCCTGTAGCGGTGCGCAAGTTGCTTCAGCATATGGGAGGGGCGGCGCGCCGCGCCGCCCCTCCCATGTGCTGTACTTGAAGCGCTTGCAAAACGCTATAAGCGATGGATTTTGAACCCGCCGAGTAGAGAAATACCCCTCTCATAACCATCCCATCGCTTCAGGTCATCAACCCATCACGAATGCAACGGAGAACGGCTATCCCCTGTATTTCCCCTGTATCATTGTTGTTTAATTGGTTGTTGTATTGCCTGTGATCCGTTGCTGAGATCATCGATTGCCAGTTCTGCGATCGCCCTGAGTTTTGCGTCATTTTGTTCTGTTTTGTTCTGTTTCGTTCTACCTGATAGGAGGCGATCGCCCTCCGCTTCCCGCCAACCCTTTGATAGCCATTCGATAGCCATAGCCTCCCATGTCCGATCTCTACGTCAGTTGGTCTGATTACCACCAAAAAATCGAAACCCTTGCCCTCAAGATCTACGAGTCGAACTGGCAGTTCAACCAGATTGTTTGCCTGGCGAAAGGCGGCTTGCGAGTGGGCGACATCCTGGCACGGCTCTACGAACAACCCCTGGCAGTTCTTTCCACCTCCTCCTATGGTGGTCCCAACAATCAGGTACGCGGCTCCGTCACCTTCTCCCAGGATTTGTCAAAAACCACAGCCAACCTGGGCAGCCATGTATTGCTGGTGGATGATCTCGTCGATTCCGGCGTCACCCTCAAGCGCAGCATTGAATGGTTACAGCTTCGCTATGGCTTCTACATCGACGAAATCCGCACCGCCGTCCTGTGGTATAAGAATTGCTCGGTCATTGAGCCAGATTACTACGTAGATTACTTGCCAGATGATCCCTGGATTCATCAGCCCTTCGAGAAATATGAACAGATGACCGCCCAAGAGTTGGCAGAATCCCTCAAAGCACCATCAGGACAGTAAAGCAATTTGGGATTTTAGATTTTGGATGAACCACCAAGACACAAAGACACCAAGCCATCCAAACCCTTTACCCTTTACCCTTCACCCTTCACCCCTCACCCTTCACCCTTCACCCCCCTCACTGCCAATAACCGCTCTCGCAGTTGAGGAGACGGTCGATGGTGGCGATCGCCCCCGCATCCCCACTCTCCCGAATGCGGGCTTCCATGCCAACATTCAGCAACTCCAGACGAATCCGCTCCAGGTAGGTGAGCGGAACTTCGCCCAATGCCCGCTGGCTTGGCAAAGACTGCTGACTGTCGATGTAGGGTTGCGCCAAATCTAGCCCCAGTTCTCTGGCTAGCCCTTCGACCACATGCCGCTGCTCTGGGCGGGCTGTGGTCAGGAGCGTTTGCATTGGCTGGCTCAAAATTTCCTCTTGCAGCGGCAGGGTCGCCCGTTCCTGCAACCACACCTCCAGGGTAGAAACGGGTAAATCGGTGGTTTCTCCGTCTACTTTGGCGTAGGCGTGGGCTTCGGCATAGGCAACGCGCCCGTCCTGGTTGTAGTCGGCGGAGGCAACGGGGTTGCCAATGCGATCGATACCGCTCAGTCCCGCAAAGAAGCTGGAACTGTAGTCGCGATAGTCTGCTTCGTTCACCTCTGGGGTGCAGCCGACCGAGGGGAGGGTGCGGAGGGTGGCGAAGAAGCCGCAGCGGTCTTGGTCTGCCAAGCCCTGAGACGGTTGCCCATCAGCATAGATCAGGTTGGCGAAGGAGCCAGAATAGCACTGCGCCATCATGCTGACGATGGGGGTGTCAGAGGGAAACTGGTCAAAGGTTTGCGCCAGGTCTTGCACCGAGACACGCTGGTCACCCCACAACATCATGTAATTGTTGTTGAGGTTGCGCTCGTTGCGAGTGCCATGCCCGGTGAAGTAGAAGAACAAAGGGCGAGTCGATGCGGGGCTGGCAGTGACGGTTTCGCGCACCCAGGTTTGCAGATTGGCAAAAGTGGACGCTCCGAGTAAGTGAGGAATTTCGGGGACTTTGAAGCGAATTTGCCCTTGCGGATCGAGGTAACGAATCGTCGCTTCGCCGCTATTGCCATTGGCAAAAAAGACATTGGCGGCGGCGGGGTCATAACCCATTGCCTGCAAGGTGCGCTGGAAGTAGAGGACGTTTTTCTCCAAGGCAATTTCGTTGTAGCTGGGCGCACCGCCCCCTGCCACGACCAGGAAGTTGGTGGAGTTGGCCGCTTGACAGGGCGTAGGAAGCGTTTCAGGAATTTCAGTTATCTCCTCCTGGGCAGAGGAGGAAATGCCCAGGCTCATGACGATGCTGCTGGCGAGTCCTAGAAATACACGAATTCCGTTGAGGGGTACTACCATGCGGGTTGCCCTAAATCACATTGTCCCAATCATAACGGGGAAAAGGCTGTCAAGAACCGGGTAGGCTGAATGCAGGCGGTATTTGAATCGATTGGATAAGATGAGCTAGAAGCGTTGATTGGAGTAAGACGCCGTGCAATTAGAAGATTACTTCGATTTTCTTGCTCCGGATGACATTCGGCTGAAGGGGCATCGGATAGGGATTGATCACATCCTGGAATCCTTCCTGGGAGGGCACAGTCCAGAGGATATCGCAGCGATTTATCCAGAACTGAGCCTTGAGCAGATTTATGCCACGATTACCTACTACTTGCATCGGCGATCGCACCTGGATGCCTACCTGTTGCGTCTAAGACAACGGCAAGAAGCCAATTACCAAACATGGGCAGCTCATCCTTCTCCATTAATTCAGCGGTTGAAAGCCGTTCAGTCCCACAAACAGCAAGGAGCGATCGCGCGTGAATGAAGGTTCGTTTCTTGATCGATGAAAATCTTTCGCCTCGTTTGAAGCTAGCGGTTGCACGGCTGAACCCTGAAATTGATATTCTGCGGATTGGTGAGTCCGGTAGTCCTCCCTTTGGCACATCTGACCCGGATATTTTGAGCTATCTGGAGGTTGCCCGGAGAATGTTGGTGACGGACAACCGGGCGAGTATGCCAGGTCATCTGACTAATCATTGGGCTTCGGAAGGACAAATCTGGGGCTTGGTGTGGGTGCGTCCCAATACTCCAATCCAGGATATAGCCCAGGCACTGCTAATTATTTGGGAAGCCAGCGAGGCAGAGGAATGGATTAATCGTCTGGAGTGGATTCCGTTTTAAGGAGATTTCTGAGCAAGAATATCCCCATTTTTTGAGAGAGGGCGCGGCTAAGCCGCGCCCTCTCTCAAAAAATGGGATTTTATTTTCTTGCAAGTCCGTTATCGGGTTTCACATCGAAGATGAGGTGAATGCGCCAGTCGTCGGACTCGTTGTAGGCTTCGTGGGGTGCTTTGTTGTTGAACCACCAGCATTCGCCAGGGTACAGGCGTACCCATTCGTCCCCGGCGGCGAGGACGCTGCCCGTGGGGCTGTGGAGGACGAGGTGGTAGCGATCGCGCACTCGATAGTACTCCCCATGATCGATGTGGGGATACACCCGCCCCTTGGGTGCAAGGCGCACCAGCGTGACGCGCCCCAACTCACCGGAGCGGGCCGCGGCGAATTGCTCCGCCCATGCCAGCACTGCCGGGAATTTGTCTGCCATGCGCGTGCAGCGACTTTCGTGAACATCGTTTCCACTGGTGACACCGGGGGGGAAGGGTTTGACGGCACTGCGGAGGTAGACGGTATTCGTTTCGCGTTGCACCTGCACTTTGTCCTGACGGCTGGTGTCGTGGAGCCAGAGTTCTTCGTTAGCCACAATTTCAGCCAGCAGCGATTGGATGTCTACAGCAGGGTCGATCAGGCGAAAGTACTTCAGGGTGTGGCGGGTATCGCCATCGGCGATCGCCTTACCAGCCAGCGAAAAGGGATCAGGGGATGCGGGGCGATCGCCCTCCGGTTGCGCCCCATTTCGCACAGGGGTGGGTGGGAGTGATGGATTGGGGGAGAAGGGAGGGGCGATCGCCTCGGCAAACTCCGGCAGTTTCTCCAGCTTGAGCAACGCCATCAGGCAGTGCTGCACGTTGTCTACCCGGATCACATTGTCGTAAACCGTAGTGCGGATGCCGCCATGCACTGGAGCCGTTTTGGAGATGTAGAACAAGTCCACTTCATCGCGGAACTGCAACTGACGCACACTGCGGATACCGCGCCAGATGGCTTGTTGATATGCCTGGGCACGGGGCGTATCTTCCACCTGTACCGCCAGTTGGTAGGAATCCGCCAAGCCTTCCAGGTACACGCCTGTGGAAGAGGCGTGGGGCGGACCATAGGGCTTTTCGGGGTCGTAGAAGCGCCCCTGCACATCGGCGTAGCGCACACCGTCCCACTGTTGCATCGGCAGCAGCCAGTCGTTCATCTCGAAAATGAAGTCGAGGAACTGGCGATCGCCCGTTTCCTGATACAGCAGGGCATACGCCTGGGTATGCCAGGGGATGAACGCGGGATTACGGTGCTTCAAATGCCACGCTTTGTAATAGCGGAAGCTGGCGGAGCATTTTTCCAGCAACGTCTCGTCGTGGGTATGGCGGTAGAGGGACGCCCAAAAGAGAAGGGCTTCACCGGGATAAAAGTTTTGATTGTCGTTGCGATCGCTGGGCTTATAAAACGTCTGGAAGGAACCGTCTTCATGCCAGAGAGAGTCGATGGTGGCGCAGAGGCGATCGAAGAGGTCGGTGTAGGGTGGGGCGATCGCGGGAGAATCGCAATATTCAAGCAACGCCAGCGCCGCCAGGGCAACGGCTCCCAACTTCACCTTGCCGTCATATTCTACAAAACCCAGCCCGTTTTCTTCCTTGTAAAACTGCTTGAAGTTGTAGGCAAGGTTGTGGCTAGCCAGGGTGCGGTGTTCGGCTTTGCCTGTGGCTTTGGCATAGCGGATGAGGCAGAGGGTCGCCATGAATTGCCGAATCAGGTTGTTGGCATTGGACTCTTCGCCACGACTGGGGAAGTATTTGTAGACCATGCGCCCATCGAGTTGCACCTGCCGCAACATCCACTGCCCCATGCAGCAAGTCATGTCGCGCAAGACATCCCCCGACAGCTTTTCGTAGGGGACGATGCGGTTGCCCCGATGCAGGGTGATGGCGGTAACTTGCGGAGCCAGGCGAATCAATACCTGCCGCGCCTCAAAGGATTGGATCGTGCCGCCATTGCGCAGGAAGGCTTCGGGGGATAGGGAAAGCTGGGTGAGGAACCGCTCAAAGGCGCTTTGGAAGCTGAGATTGCTAGCAATCATGCGGGTAGGGCTGTAGCGCACCATCTGGTCTTTGGACTGCAACTCGATACCCCGAATGCCGCGATGCACATTGGCAAGCTGGCGATCGAACTGCACCGGATCGACCAGCCGATAGCTATGGGTGAAGCACAGCTCAATGGTGTCAATGCCGCGACGATTGGCATTAGTTGGCATGGAAAGATAAGCGATCGCATCCTCCACCACCCCGCTCAGCAGTTGCCCCAACTCCAGGTCATAGCGCCAGTAGGAACGACGCAGTTGCCCGCCCTCGCGCAACGCCACATAGGTCGCCCCCAGGCAGGGCACAGGCGTCTGGGGAGAGGCATCACCTGCGATCGCCCGATACGCCATTTGGGTTAGATGCCGATCGTCCAGGGTCAGGCAGGTTTCGGGTGAACCTACGGATGCTGAAACGGTTACAGATGAAGGAATGCGATCGCCAATCATGTTCTCTCTTTGTGTTATCTGCTATTTGTTCAAGTCGCGGCTACATTACCAATCCCAATCACCATCACCGTCGCCGTCACCATCGCCATCACCGTCACCATCGCCATCACCGTCACCATCACCATCACCGTCGCCGTCACCATCGCCATCACCGTCACCGTCACCGTCACCATCACCATCACCGTCGCCGTCGCCATCACCGTCACCAGCAATAGTTGGAGTCAAATTCTGTGAAGTAACTTCCGAAGTCGTAATGGAGGAAGCATCAAATTCTCTGCCTGAAAATTCGCCAGTTACACTCAGTTCTTGCCCAACCACGATGTTCTGCTGAGTATTGTCGCCAAACACATCCCAGGCATCTACGGTTATCGTGCGATCGCCCACATTCAGCCGGAAGCCATCTTCCCAAACCCGCTCAACGGTACCCGCCAAGGTTTGGCTACCACGAATCTGATGTACATCTGCCACAATCAGCGACTCTACTGGAGTCAACTGCTCTGAAGTAACCTCCGAAGTCGTAATGGAGGAAGCATCAAATTCTCTGCCTGAAAATTCGCCAGTTACACTCAGTTCTTGACCAACCACGATGTTCTGCTGAGTATTGTCGCCAAACACATCCCAGGCATCTACGGTGATCGTGCGATCGCCCACATTCAGCCGGAAGCCATCTTCCCAAACTCGCTCGACAGTGCCAGTTACCGTTTGTTTACCACGAATCTGATGCGCATCTGCCACCATCAGCGACTCTGGAGTAGATGTGGCGTTTTCTGGAACGGGGGCGTGGGCGATCGCCCGTGCTGCTGCGACGCCAAACAAAGAAGCCAATGCCAAAAGAAGAAGGAATTTTGATTTCATAGGTTCTCTCACAGAAAACGGTTTGAGGAAAATTCTTGTGCAAAGCTTTATGCCAGCTTTTGGGACTCAGCAAGAAGGCTGCTCTTTCAGCCATCTATCTACTTGCTAGAAACAGCGTAGGTAAGAAAGTTGACAACAATATGACAAGAGAAACCTGAATGAATGGTTAAAAAAAAGGCAGCTCCACAGAGCTACCCCATAGTCATTCACAAACTTACTTTGAATGAACCAGTGCGAATGAGGTCAGCAGACGGCTGCCTTAGTCGTCAAAGTCGGCAGCGGAAATAGAGCGGGCATTGACTCCGACCAATAGGGCAATACGGACGCCAAAGGCACGAATCAGGGTGTTGTTCCCCTGTTGCGAGATGAGCAAATCGTTGAAGCTCAAACCACCCGAAGTTCCAAGGTCGTCAATGCCATCTTCAAAGTCGCGGATGATGTCTTTGCCGCGCACTTGCAGAATGAAGTTGTCTTCGCCTGCGCCGCCAATCATGATGTCAACTCCAGCACCGCCGATGAAGTCGTCATCGCCGCCACCGCCTCTCATGTGATCGCGCCCACCGCCGCCGTTCAGGTCATCGCTACCAGGACCGCCGAAGAGTAGGTCATCGCCCGATCGACCAAAGCAGTCATCGTCGCCACCACCACCTCGGAGGCGATCGCGCCCACCACCACCAATCATGTCATCCCCACCGGGTCCTCCAACGAGGATGTCGTCTCCGGCATCGCCAAACAGGTCATCATCGCCTGCTTGACCGAAGAGGCGATCGCGTCCAGCCCGACCACGGATGCGGTTGCCGTTCCCATCTCCACGGATTCGATTGTTGCGATTGTCACCAAAGTAATCATCGCCGTCGTCATTATCGTCGTTGTCGTCGTCGTTGTCGTCGCCTATGCCATCATCATCATCATCGTCGTCATCATCGCCGTCGTCACTATCGTCGTCGCCTATGCCGTCATCATCATCGTTGTCATCATCATCGTTGTCATCATCATCATCGTCGTCATCGTCGTCAAAGTCGTCGTTGTCATCATCATCATCGTCGTCGTCGCCTATGCCGTCATCATCATCGTCGTCGTCATCATCATCGTCGCCTATGCCGTCATCATCATCGTCGTCGTCATCATCGTCATCGTCATCGTCATCATCGTCATCGTCATCGTCATCGTCATCGTCGTCGTCGTCGTCATCATCATCGAAGTCATTGTCATCGAAGGGCGTGGCGAAGAAATCTTGCTGAAACGTCAGCATTGAATCATCAGAAGCATCTGCCGAGAAAAGCGTGTCTTTCATAGTTCTGGAACCATTCAAAATAAAAAGCATGGGAAATAACTACGGACATATGACCATGTCCGCTGCCTGGGAAAACGTCGTGTTATCAAATGCGCGACTTTAGGAAACAACGGTACAAAATTCGTTTGCGAACTTAGCCCAAAGTCGAAACTGCCAACAAAGCTTGATTTGGACTCGTAATTTTGACCCATCCTCTTATTAAGTTGAATAAGCAATTTACGAGAAGGGCAAATTGAGCTGAAATCACTTGATTCAAAATGAACAGCGACCCAAAGAATGAGTAGAATCTAGGATTCGCTGAACTTGTTTTTATCCTAATGGATTTATGTCTCTCGATTTAAATTATGAGAAGTCTCTAATTATCCTCTTAATCTTTTTATGGGAGGGAGTTTACATAGATGGGCAGGAGTTCTGGGAACATACCTTTTATGCCCCAGGGCTACTCAAAAGCAAGGATGAGCCATGCCTTCAGTCTTTTTCCAAAACCTATGATTTGCGTTTGCAGAGCACACGCAAATCATGGATTTTAGAGGAATAACAAACATGTTAATAAGTCAGATCAAAATATTTTTCTTAAGCTGGGAACTTTTTAGGAATAATCTCGTCTTTAGGACTTTAAACATCTCGTTTCAGCATGATGAAATAGTTAGTTATAAAATCGATAGAGCAACTTGAAAATGAGGAAGTTTGATCCTTGATTTTGCGTGCGCGGAGCACATGCAAAATCAAGAGTTTTTGAAAAATGACGAGCATGTTGTTATTTGCTTAGTTCTCATAAAATTTCAAATTCGGAGGCGGTAGCCTCGCCCACGAACCGTTTCAATTAAATCGTTGCCCAGCTTTTTTCGCAGGTAGCCGACATAGACATCCACAATGTTTGTCCCTGGATCGTGGTCGTAGCCCCAGACGCGATCGAGGAGTTGTTGGCGGCTGAGGACTTCGCCGGGGTGGCGCAGGAAGGTTTCTGCCAGGGTGAATTCGCGGGCGGGAAGATCGACCGTGCGATCGCCCACTTTTGCCTTATGGGTTTTGAGATTGAGCGAAATCCTGCCAACCTTCAACACCTGCATATCCTGAGCGGGAGCAGTAGACAGGTTGCGGAGGCGCACGCGTACTCGTGCCAGCAATTCCTCAAAGCGGAAGGGCTTGGTCATGTAGTCGTCGGCTCCGCCTTCCAGCCCAGCGACCTTGTCGCGGATGCTGTCTCGCGCCGTCAGAATTAGCACGGGCAGGGTTTCGCCCTGTCCCCGCAGTTCTTCCAGTACGGTCAGTCCATCCCGCCCTGGCAGTCCCAAATCTAGTATGAGCAGGTCTATCTGGGTGTCTTGAATGATGGGGTGAATCTGGTCAGCATTTTCGACGACCAGCGTTGTGAAGCCATGCGCCTGCAAACCCTTTTGGATAAAGGCAGCAATTCGGGGTTCGTCTTCAGCAATCAAGATTCGCGGCATGGGAACAGGCTGTTTCGCATCATAAACAAAATACCTTGTAATTCAGCTGGGGAGGATGGGCGGCTCCGCCGCTCCTCCTCCCCAAACAAGTAATCCTTAGGATTGAAAATAAAATAAAACCCGGAATTTTTGATGAGAAGCGCGGCAATGCCGCGCTTCTCATCAAAAATTCCGGGTTTTATTTCGTACGTGATCCTTAATATTCGAGGGGCAGGATGATGGTGAAGGTTGCGCCTTTGCCGGGGGTGCTGGTGAGATGGACGCTGCCACCGTGGGCTTCGGCGATCGCCCGCACAATCGATAGCCCCAGCCCAGCCCCCTCCGAGCGACGCGGCTGGTGGGCGGCACGGGCAAAGCGCTCAAAAATGCGCAACTGGTCAGCGATCGCCACCCCTTCTCCGGTATCGCGCACCCAAAAGCGCACCGTGTCTGGGGCGATCGCCGAACCGAAGGCAATGGTATCCCCCGGTTGGGTATGCTGGGTGGCGTTTTGTGCCAGGTTCATCATCGCCTGGGTAATGCGCTGGCGATCGCCCACAATCTTGCCCCGCGCCACCTGATCAAGCACCCAATTCCGCTTTGCCAGCGCTTTCCCTTTGAATAGCAGTTCCTCTGTCAGCACTGCCACATCAATGGTTTCCTGGTATAAAAAATCCGGTTGTTCCGCTTTTGCCAGCAGAATCAAATCTTCGACAAAGCGGCTCATGCGATCGAGTTCATCGAGTAGGAGCGATCGCGTTTCCTGCTGTTCTTCAGACTCGGCACTCAGCAACTCCAGATGTCCGCGAATGATGGTGATGGGCGTTCGCAGTTCATGTCCGGCGTCGTCAATAAAACTGCGCTGGCTGCCGAAAGCGGCTTGCAGCCGATCCATCATTTCGTTGAAGGTGGTTGCCAGTTCTGCCAGGTCGCCATTGCCGCGCACGGGAATCCGCTGTGCCAGATCCGACTCGCTAATGGAACGGGCAGTGCTGGTCAGCAGCTTCAGGGGAGCCAGCACCCGCCCCGCCGCAAACCATGCCAGAGCAACGGATAGCAGAAAAACCGTCAGCATCACCTGGATGACAACCAGTGTGACTTCATTCAACTCCTCCCGTTCCCCAACGGTGATATGCGCCACCGCAAACACCCCCAACCACTGCCCATCCACAATGAGCGGCTCGACCCGATAAAGAATGGGTCCAGCGGCGGTGTTGACCTGTCCCTGGGACGCTTCTTGGGCAACGGCCCAGGTTTGAATCAGTGTCGAGTTTGCCTGAAGGGGCATGGGTAAGGCTCTGGGGCTGTATTCATACAGTTCGCCATCGAGCAGGGCAAGCAAAAATTCATCATCACCGGGAATATTGCGGGAAAGGAAAACATCAAAAATGGCGGCAGCATCAGTGCCAAAGGGTTCACCAGTGCTGGGGTTTTGCCCGCTTACCAAGCGACGAAATTCTTCTATTTCCTGGTCGAGCGATCGCTCAATCCGTTCTTGAACCCGCGCAAACAACACCTGCCGAATGGCTGGAATAGAAACCCCAGTAAAGAACAGGATCAAAATAATGTAGGAAGCCGAGATACGGGTTCGAGCTTCCCCAAAAAAACGCTTCCACCGATGCAAATAAGCTTTGCCGTAACTGTTTGTCATCCCAACAATAAGTTCCCAAAAATAAGTTTTGAGTTTCGAATTTTGAATTAAGCCGCTCACTCAAAACTTAAAACTTAAAACTCAAAACTTAAAACTCAAAACTCAAAACTTAAAACTCTCCCGTTCCTAAGGATCACGTACGAAATAAAACCCGGAATTTTTGATGCGAAGCGCGGCAATGCCGCGCTTCGCATCAAAAATTCCGGGTTTTATTTTATTTTCAATCCTAAACACCTCTCAGGGTAGGCAAAAGAAAAAGGGGATAGCGACCCAGATTGCTATCCCCTCTAGTTGGCATGAGTAAAGCCGATTGGGCGATCGCCCATCACGTCATAGACGCAGCGATGCCCTTACGCATCAAAGTCAGAGCGTGTGATGGAAGTAGCATCGACCCCCCGCAGGAGGGCAACCCGTGCGCCAAAGGCACGAATCAGGGTGTTGTTTCCTTGTTGGGTAATCGTCAGGTCGTTAAATTCCAGGCGACCTGACAGCCCCAGATCGTCGATGCCATTCTGGAAGTCCCGGATAATGTCGCGTCCTCGCTCTTGCAGGATGAAGTCGTCATCCCCTGCGCCACCAATCAGAAGGTCGCGTCCGGCTCCGCCGATGAAGTCATCGCCACCGCCGCCACCGCGCAGGCGATCGTTGCCGCCACCCCCATTCAGGTCATCAGAACCCGCGCCGCCAACGAGGACATCGTTTCCAGCATCGCCGAAGAGGTCGTCGTCACCGCCCAAGCCAAAGAGGCGATCGTTTCCACCCCGTCCTCGAATCGTGTTGCCCCGACTGTTACCCCGAATGACGTTGTTGCCGTTGTCACCAATCAAGCCACCGTCACCATCGCCATCGCCGTCACCATCACCATCGCCGTCACCGTCACCATCACCGCCGATGATACTGTCGCCATCGCCATCGCCGTCACCATCGCCATCGCCGTCGCCATCGCCATCGCCATCGCCATCGCCATCGCCGCCGATGATACCATCGCCATCGCCGTCGCCATCGCCATCGCCATCACCGCCGATGATACCGTCGCCATCACCGTCACCGTCGCCATCGCCGTCGCCATCACCGTCACCGTCGCCATCGCCGTCGCCGTCACCGTCGCCATCGCCATCGCCATCGCCGTCGCCATCGCCATCGCCATCGCCATCGCCGTCGCCGTCGCCATCGCCATCGCCGTCGCCGTCGCCGTCGCCGTCACCATCGCCGTCGCCGTCACCATCACCGGGGGCAACAAAGAGGGGTGAAGGGAATGCCAACAGAAGATCGTCCGATGCATTTTGTGCCGAGAAAGTGTTTTTCATAGTTTGAGTTGTTTTGAGGATAAACGACTAAAAGGTTCCAAATTTGCCCACGCAACTCTGTCAACAGGAGACAAAAATCCCGATGGTGAAGAGTGAAGGCAGAAATTACTTGAATTGCTACACCTGGGATGGCTCACAACGGGCATACGCGATCGCGCCACACCACAGGGGTGAGCCGTAGGAATGAGAGGCAACATGCAAGCCTCTTTTCTTGTCATGCTCTAGAAATTAAATGAGGAAGATGACAGAAAGATGACGAATCTACAGCGCTTTTCAATCGCGTAAAATCAGGCTGTTTTTGTGAGAGAGGTGATCCGCGCGGCTCTCACAAAAACAACTGTGGCTGGTTCAAGCGCGAAGCGCTGTAACTTCTGGGATTTGATGTTGTTTGGCAGTGATGAGTCGGCTATTCGTCAATCCATCCGCAGGGTTCGCCAGGGAAGAAGCGATCGCTCAGCACCTCATCCAGTCCATATTCACAAGTCGTAGGAAAGGTCGCAGATGGCAAATCCGTCTCTCCCATCGCCAGGTTGCGCCCCTGCTGGAAAGCAAACGCCATCATGTCCTCCAGGTAAGGCTTGAGACTTGGGTTATCTTCCAAAAGCTGCTGAATTTCGATGCGCTGAATGCGAATTGTTGCCAGCCAACTGCGGCTCCGGCACTGGGGCTGGAATTCCCACTTCAGCAAATGTCCGATTAAAACGCTCAACCGATTGCGCAACTCCTGACGCTGTTGTTTGCCCAATGATTCAACTTCCTCAATCAGATTGGGTAAGTCCAGGTGGTGAAAATGGCGATCGCGCAACAACTTTGCCTGCTGCTGTGTCCAGGCATAGAAGTCGCGATCGTAAAGACTGAGACGATTGGCAGGGGTCGGCTCATTGGACGAAGATAGGGACATAAATTTTGTTTTCCAGCTTGTTTTTATTGTAGAAAGTTCTGCGTAGGGGAACCACAGAAGCACAGAGCGCACGAAGCAAGGCCTCCATGTCCGCTGTGTCTCTGTGGTGAAATCGTGCGAAAGCCCTGGGAAACCTTCGCAAACCCCCGTGCCATCTGGCATACTGGGCTGCATTGTGTTGTGAACGCACCCTATTCAGGATTTATCAGGATTTATCAGGATTTATAGGATTTAACGGACGCATCGCCATGTCTGACCCGACGGAACTTCAGTCGTCCTCCGCTGCCGAGCTTTCGCCGACCAAACGCGCCCTGCTTGCCCTGAAGGAACTGCAAGCCAAGCTAGACGCGATGGAGCAGGCGAAAACCGAGCCGATCGCCATTGTGGGCATGGGCTGTCGCTTCCCTGGCGATGCCGATACCCCCGATCGCTTTTGGGACTTGTTGCAGCATGGGAAAGACGCGATTACCTCGGTGCCGGGCGATCGCTGGCAACCCGATGCCCTTGCCCAAGCCGACCCCAGCCTGGACGCCGCCACTCTCAACAGCCTCCGGCGGGGGGGCTTTGTGCCGCACCTGTGGGAGTTTGACGCGCCCTTCTTCCGCATGGCTCCCCGTGAAGCGATGACCCTCGACCCACAGCAGCGGTTGCTGCTGGAGGTGGGCTGGGAGGCGCTGGAGCATGGGGCGATCGCCCCCGATTCCCTCAACGGCTCCAACATAGGGGTCTTCGTCGGCATTTGCAGCATCGACTACTGGCAGGAACTTCTGCGTCAGGATGCCGCGCAGATTGATGCGTACCTGACCACAGGCAACACCCACAGCGTTGCTGCGGGTCGCCTCTCTTATTTATTAGGACTGACGGGACCGAGTATGGCGGTAGATACCGCTTGCTCCTCTTCCCTGGTGGCAGTGCATCTGGCGTGCCAGAGTTTGCGGAATGGGGAGTGCGATCGGGCGCTGGCGGGTGGCGTGAATCGGTTGTTGTCACCAGAGCCGACCCTGAACTTTGCACGGGCGCGGATGCTGTCGCCAGATGGGTTGTGTCGCAGTTTCGATGCAGCGGCGAATGGCTTTGTGCGGGCGGAGGGTTGCGGCATAGTGGTATTGAAGCGGTTGCAGGATGCCCAACGGGATGGCGATCGCATCTGGGCGGTCATCCTCGGTTCTGCCACTAACCATGACGGGCGCACCAGCGGCTTGACCGTCCCCAATGGACCTGCTCAGCAAGCGCTGATTCGGCAAGCGCTGAAGAACAGCCGCATCCAACCCAGTCAGGTGAGCTACCTGGAAGCCCACGGCACGGGCACAGCATTAGGTGATCCCATTGAGGTAAATGCGCTGGGTGAGGTGTTTGGGGGCGATCGCCCACCCACCCATCCCCTCCTCCTCGGCTCCGTCAAGTCCAACATCGGACACATGGAAGCGGCATCGGGCATCGCAGGCATGATCAAAACCGTACTGGCACTCAACCATCAGGAAATTCCCGCCAATCTCCACTTCAACACCCCCAACCCCCACATTGCCTGGGCAGATCTCCCCTTCACAGTGCCGACCCAGCCGCAGCCCTGGCACACAACCGATCGGCGCATCGCCGGAGTAAGTGCCTTTGGGTTCAACGGAACCAACGCCCATGTGGTGCTGGCAGAAGCCGAGCCTGCCAAACTATCCTCAACACCTGCCGGGTGGTTTGTCCTGCCCCTTTCCGCCCGCAACGACACCGCCCTGCGACAACTGGCAGAGCGCTATGCCGATGCCTTCCGCCGCCATCCTGAGCTGAGTTGGGGCGATGTGTGCTTCACAGCGGCAGTAGGGCGATCGCACTTCCCCCAACGCCTCGCCATCCTCGCCCAATCCATCGAAGACGCCAGAGAACAGCTCGCCGCCTTCCTCCAAAACCAGCCCACGGATCAGGTTCTCCAGGGACGCGCCGCGAATGATGCCCCATCCATCACCGCCAACCCTTCTGGTGCGACGGTGGAGGCGTGGCGGGCGATCGCCCAAGCCTACATCACCGGGCAACTTTCCGACTGGGCACCCTACTATCCCCGCCAAACCCATCGCCCCGTAACCCTGCCCACCTACCCTTTCCAACGCCAAACCTACCGCATCGAACGGCAATCCTAGCCAATCCTCAAAACCAGATATTCTTGGCAACACCCGCTGCGCGGGTGTTGCCAAGAATATCTGGTTTTGAGGATTGGTTCTACTTCACCCACTCATAAGCTGTCTGCGTAATCTGCCCGCGCCAGTAGGTAAGGGAACCCGTCGGCAACTCCCATTCCACCCAGCCCGCCCTCGGAATCGTCATGCCATACTGCGGCTCGTAGTGGCTGAAGTGCCCGCGCCAGGGCGTTAGCTGCTGCTCCCCATCTACCCACCGATAGCGACCGGGGGTAAACACTTCAGACACATACCCCTCCTCATCGAAACAGAAGGTGAGGGAAACCTGGCGATCGCCATCCACCAAAATCGCCTGCGCCGAGCGGTCATCAATCGGCTCCCACCGCACCCTCTGGCTGGGCAACAACGCCGTGGGAAACCAGACTGCTTCCGCCAGATAACGCAGCAGTTCGCCCTGCGCCAACTCTTCGCTCCCCTCCTGATGCGCCACGGTGAACAGCCCGAACAGTGCCGCATGGAGGGTTGCCTTGCCATCAACATAAGCATCATGGACATAGGCAAGGACACCAGGAGCCATTGCCACACGGGCATCCCAGTCAAACCCCGGAAGCGCTGGGACGACAAGCTGTTGAGCGGTAAAGGGGCGATCGCTCGCTTCGGTCTCGCCCATGCGAAGCTGCCCCTGCTGCCAGATTTCGGCTTTGGCTATCAGCGGTTGCCCGTCTGTCAACACATTGCGGAAGTAACGCTGCACAGGTAGCGGAAGATCGGTCAGATCGCTTGCTTCGTAAATTCCTAGCGACACCGTATTTGACGACAGTAGAGGGACAGCCGCTTCCAGAGGTTCTCGGAGTGCCTGAGTTTGGCGCTGCCACTGCCACGCCCCTCCCACGAAGACCAGCAGCAGAATGAGGGCGATCGCCCCCAAAACCCAAAGCACGATTTTTAGAGCCATTATTATCCTTTCCGGGTTCTTTCCAGGCTTCCTGCTCTACTATCTCGTACAGGGTTTGCAATCTGTGGGATCTTCCTTGCGCCAGAAATCGAGGCAGAGTTTGGGCAGGTGGGGGCGATCGCCTTGTCCCTTCAATTTCAGCCATCAGGCACGCCCAATAGGACTTACGCACTTCGTGCGAAAACCCATGCAGTTGAGTTGAGCGATCTTGGGGGCGCGTCGCACCCCAAAAATCGCTCAACTCAACTGCATAAGCCCTGCCCAAAAGACTTGAAAGTTAAGAATGATAACAAGCTGGATAAAGCCGAAAATTGCCCAAAGACCGTCCTAAAACGCGGAACGGTGGGTAGAGGTCATGATTTCGGGAGGTATGGGCGGTGCTCACATCCCTCAAAATCATGACCCTTTGAGGACGACCACCGCCCGCAGTTAAATTTTGCAAAAAAATACCCACCCGACTCTTCCATTCATGAGTCAGAATAGGGGAGATCAATCCATCTCACTAGAGCTATGATCCGCCGACGCCAAACTCCCTGGATTCAACGCTGGTCACGTCCCATCATCGGAGGGATCGCCGTACTGGGAGCAATCAACACAGGCTATCTCACCCTGACCAAGCTCCTGGGTGGCGAAGCTGCCTGCCCCACCAGCGGTTGCGAACAAGTACTGTCCAGTCGCTATGCCGAAGTTTTCGGACTGCCCCTGGCACTCTTTGGTTTTCTTGCCTACGTCGCCGTGGCGGCGTTTGCGTTAGGTCCTCTCCTGGTCAACCCCGACACCAACAAAAAGCTGCGGGCTGACCTGGAAAATATCACCTGGCTGTTTCTCTTCATCAGCTCCACTGCCATGCTGGTGTTTAGCGGCTACTTGATGTACATCATGTTCACCGAGTTTGTCGGTCCCTATGGTGCCGCAGGGATTTGTTACTACTGCCTTGCGTCTGCCATTTTTGCAGCCACTTTGTTTGGGCTGACGATTCTGGGAAATACCTGGGAAGATATAGGTCAACTCTTCTTCACCGGGGCGCTGGTCAGTGTTGTTGTGCTGGTTGGAACCCTGGGGGTTTACTATGGCGGCAACACTCAGAATGGACAGGTGGCTGTTGATGGGGCTGTGGGTCCGCCCGTTCAAACCACATCAGGATCTGCCGAATTGGCTCTGGCAGATCATTTAGCTTCACAAGGGGCGAAGATGTATGGAGCCTACTGGTGTCCGCATTGCCACGACCAGAAGGTTTTGTTTGGGCAGGAAGCCTTTAACAAGATTACCTATGTGGAGTGTGCTCCCGATGGAGCTAATTCCCAAGCCCAGTTGTGTGGCTCCGTTGCCGAAATTCAGGGCTATCCCACCTGGGAAATTAACGGTCAGTTCTACGGCGGTCGTCAAACCCTGGAACAGCTAGCTCAGATTTCTGGCTACGAGGGTCCGCGCAATTTCCAGAACACCCTATAAGGATCACGTACAAAATAAAACCCGGAATGTTTGATGAGAAGCGCGGCAATGCCGCGCTTCTCATCAAACATTCCGGGTTTTATTTCATTTTCAATCCTGAGGCGATCTCCAGAAAAGAATATCCCCATTTTTTGAGAGAGGGCGCGGCTCAGCCGCGCCCTCTCTCAAAAAATGGGGATATTCTTTCTCAGAAATCTCCTAAGATTGCTCCAATGCAAAAGTGCCCGGATTTTGACGATGAGAAATCCGGGCACTTTTCGTAAATGTTTTCTGTTGTTCTGCTGAAGATTTCGCCTATCATCAAACCATCAAAATTTTGCAAGCAGGGAAGGCTCTGGGGTTTCGCACCTTTGAGAGCTTTCCTTGCTTTTGTTGCGTGATGTATTTCCTGATGCATCAGAAAAGCCACGGAATAAACGAATAAAGCAATTCCGATCCGGCGTTGAACTGGACTCCGACCAGCACCAATATTGGCTGAACGCCTGGATAGAAGGGTTTATTCCAAACTGAGCACTGTTTTGGTGACTCAGGCGCACTCTCATCTGGGGTCTATCACCTTGAAAAAGACGCAACACTGGCTAGACATCGCAGAATACGCTACCCTCGTTGGCTTGGGCGTGGGTTCGATTACCTCATTTGTTTCCTCCCAGTTCTTCTACGCCTCTGCTCCCCTCTCGTTGTTGGTGTTGCTCAACCTGGCAAGCCGCAACCGATTGGAACAAGAGATGCAGCGGAGAACCCAGCAGGCGATCGCCCAAATCGACCACAAAGTATCCCAAAACCTGGATCGCCTTCATCAACAGATCCAGACCCTGCCGACAACAGAAGCAATGGGTGGGTTACGAAAATCTATGCTGGTCAAAAACCGGGAACTGGCAGAGCGGTTGGCAGCAGAAATTCGCACCTTGCAGGATGGGGTGCAGGCTGTTTTGGTGATGATCGAACAACTCAAGCTGGGCACGGTGCGAGAGGATCTCGATGTGGTGCGCAGCCAGTATGACAGCCTCAACGAAGGGGTGGTTGCTCTGGCAAACCAGGTGCAGCAGATGGTCACCTCTGGGCGGTTTGACCAGATGGAGCAGGCGATCGCCCAGTTGCGCGAAAACGCCAAAAAACTGGAAGCCAATATCCAGTCGCTCTCTGACCAGACCAAGCCAACCCTCACTTCCCTGCAAGATCAGATTAGCCATCTCAACCGTCAGTTCCAGAAACTGCCGCCGCCTTTCGACTCCAGCGCCCTCAAGCAGGAGGTTGCCGAGTTGATGCGGATGGTTTCTGACCTGGTGCCCAAGCGCGATTTGAATGCTTTATCAACCGAACTGCATCGCTTGCAGGCGCAACAGGAATCGCAACTGGAGGCAGAGGAAACCTTGCGGCGCAAACTTCAGGAGATTGGACTGCAACTGCAAAGCCGCCCCACCAAGTCCAGCCTGACCTCGCTACAAAATCAGATCAACCACCTCCATCGGCAATTCCAGAAGTTGCCGCCGCCCTATGACCCCACCTCCCTGCGGCAGGAAGTCGCGAAGCTGCTCCAGATTGTGTCGGGCATGGTGCCCCGCCGCGACTTTAGCGGGCTGATTGCCCAGGTTAAGGCATTGCAGCAACAGCAGGAGTTTCAATTAAAAATTGAGCGCACCCTCCAGAAGGAGTTGCAGTCTCTCAGCCAGCAGTTGCAGGAATTGATGGAAAATCCTCCGGTTGCAGCGGGAGCTTCCCCAGCAGCCGCCAATCAGGACCCGCAAACCTTCCAGGAACGACTGGAGGCAACGTTGCGGCAGGAATTGGCACAGATCGGTCAGCAGTTACAGGAATTGCCCACGGGGTCGGAGTTTGAAGCCAACAGGGCGATCGCCTTCCAGCAAGAATTAGCAGAAATTAACCGCCAGTTGCAGCGCCATCCCGAAGGTCCGCAGTATGAGTTTGTGCTGGATTTCAAATCCAATACCCTGGATGCCAGCAGCCCGGCTTTGCCCAACAGCCGCCGCATCCTGGAAGCAGCCCTGGAGCGATCGCAGGAACGGCTCATTGTCATTCTGCCCTGGTCGAGCCAGGTCAACCTGGACGACCGATTGCTGGGGCAAATGGAAGCCTTCTTGCGCCAAAAGCACCACCTGCATGTGGGTTGGTGTCACCAAACCCGGCGCACCCAACACCGCTTCCTCAAAGCCATCCAGCAACGCTGGCAGGTGCAACCCGAACGGCAAAGCAGCTTGCAGGAAACCTTGCAGCGGTTGTTGCAACTGAAGCGCATCGACCCACAACGATTCCAGTTCAAAATCATGGGCACGCGGGAAAATTTCCTGGTGTCGGATCAGCAGTATGCCGTGCTGGGAATGGATGATGCCCTGGTGGGAACATCCCTGCCTGATGTGGAGCTGAAGCTACGGACAACGGATGAGGAGGTGGTGCAGCAGTTGAGCCAGCGCTTCAGCCTGCCTGCCCCAAAACCCAGCGACCTCGCTGCCCACTGGAATCTCGCGGTAACGCGCTTTGACCTGGGCGATCGCCAGGGTGCATTGGAAGGCTGCAACCAGATCCTTGCCCTCACCCCCAATGATGCCAATGCCTACAACTTTCGGGGCATCGTTTACTACGAAATGGGCGATCGCACCGCTGCCCTGGCAGACTTCGATCAAGCCATCAAGTGCGATCCCCACAACCTTGCGCCCTACTGCAACCGGGGCTACATCCGGGCAGAGCAGGAAGACCAACTGGGGGCGATCGCCGACTACAGCGCCGCCCTGCGGGTAGATGCCGAATCGGGCATCCCCTACTTCTTGCGCGGCATGTCCTGCCAAAAGTTTGGTGAAATTGAAGGCGCGCTTGCCGACTACGATGAAGCCCTGCGGCGCGTCCCCGATTCCCCCGTGCTGTTCTACTATCGGGGGCTGACCCGCCCGAAACTGGGGGACTTTGGCGGGGCGATCGCCGACCTCCAGCAAGCCCTCGAAGGGTTTACCCGCCAGGGCAACGAAGTCAACGCCCACAAGGTTCAGAGTTACCTGGAGCAGCTGCGTCAGGCACATCCCAATGCGATCGTGCCGCCCCCCAACATGCCCGCTGCTCCCCGCACCACTGCTGCCGTATCGGGTGCGAGCGATCGCGAAAGCTCCAGCGAAGCACAGTCAGAATGGCCTGCGGATGATTCTGAGGAAGCGGCTCATGCGGAATCCCCAATCACCAACAGTTCTGAACAGCCGGACAGTAACTCTCGCTTTCGTATCGATGAGGGACTGGAATTTTCTGAGTTGCCTCTCCCAGATCCAGAGGATGCAAGGACTGAAACCTTTTCAGAGGCAGAGCCAGTATCTCAGCCAGAGGAAACAATCGAAGGTTTTGTTGAACCCGCATCCGAGCAAGCTTCTGTCGGCGCATCTGAGGCAGAAGCCAAAGACATAGCCAAAGACACAGCCAAAGACACAGCCAAAGACATAACCGACGAGAGCGTTGAAGACTCTACCGAGAATACGATCGCCCTACCCCCCATCTCCCCTGAACCCCCTCTGCCTTCCTTTGAATTGGTGGAATCCCCTGATGCTGGAGTGACAGCAGCGATCGCCTTACCCCCCGTGTCCCCAGAAGCGGAAACCCCTTCCCCTGCATGGACAGAGTCCTTTGACGATGGCGCAAGCGAAGCAGTAACGGAAGGACCTATCGAGGCAGTCACCGAGGAAATCACCGAGGAAATCACCGAGGCAGTCACCGAAACAGCCGCCAAGGCGATCGTCCTTCCCATTGCCGCTATCGACGAACCCCCTCCAGCAGTTCCGCCAGCCGATACCGTTATCCTCCTTCCCCCTATCTCTGAACCAATTCCAGACCCAGAACCAGAAGCAGAGCCAGAAGTTCCATCCATCGATCTGAACGATCCCGTAAATGAACGGCTGGCAGATCTGGACGATCCCTTTGCAGAGGAGGACGTGGAGAACGAGGAAACAGCCGACGACGACATCGATCTCACTGCCGTCAACCGGGCAACCAACCCACCAACCGATGAGGCATCTGCATCCCCGCAAGGGGCGATCGCCGATACCCCATTCCACCCAACGCTCGAAGAATCGACCTTCATTCAGTTCGACGACTCTTTCGAGCAACCTGACGACCAGATGGATCAAGATAACCAGATGGATCAAGAGGAAGCTGCTCTCAATGGAGTAGACAACTTAGCCACGGCGTTTGCGGATGAGGAATCTGACAGGAACCAGGAAGCTGTTGAGGAACAGTCAGATTTTGATCTCTTTGACGCCATCCAAACAGAGGACGAACCGGCTACTGTAGCCGAAGACATTCCCAATCCCTTCAGCTTGCCAGCAGATCAACCGATTCTGCTTAATCCCGCAGAACAGGACAGCGCAACAACGCCCGAAGCAGCATCTTCTGACTCAGAAGACACAGCAGAAGAAGACACAGCAGAGGCTCCGGCGATCGCCCTCGGACCCGTTCCCGAAGAGGCAACAGACACCGAAGCCGATGATGCATTCGCTACCGCCGCAACCATGTCATCCGACGAACCTCCTCCAGAAACCCCCGAAGCACCAGAAAACACAACAGACACCTTATTTGACTTTTTTGGGATGGATGAGGACGAAGACCCAACCGAAGTGCTGACCCAGGAACCCCAGGCAACCCCTGTAACAGGGGTTGCGGATGAAGCTGAAACCTCAGCATCGCCAGAAACTGTGGAGGAAGATGCGATCGCCCCTTCACCCTCCATCGAGCCAAGCACCTTAGGTGAAACCCTTGCCGGATTCTTTGGCGAAGATGACTTTGATGTAGATGATGCGGAGCTTGCTGCAGATCATCCTGACGCCGAACGCCTTGCCGATGCAGCCATCAGCGAACCCCCACAAGCGGCTTCTTCGCCAACCACCGCTGCCGCTTCAGAACTCGAACCAACTACGGAAACCCTCTTCAGCTTCTTTGAAGCAGAAGATGAGGACACAGAACAAAATACTGCCGCTCAGTCAGAGGCAGCCGCCGCAGAATTTACGCCTGCCCCCCTGTCTCCTGCAACCATTGGTGACTTTGACAATCCCTTTGGTCATTTCGACCTGTCAGAACCTGAAGAAACATCTGAAGAGGTATCTGAGGAGGCATCTGAGGAGGTATCTGAGGACACAGAGTCGTCAGGCACAAACTCCGCCAGCGAGTCCACCCAGTTATCTATCCCATCCGGTAACGGTCGGCACGGTGCCGATCCCGCAACTTTGACGCTTTCCAACTTTCTGGACGATTTGAACCAGGCAGGAGAACTAGATCCCGCCATCTACGCGCCAACAAAACCGGAGGAGGAGGAAACCGATTCTCCCAATCCAGCCACAGCCAGTGATCCAGAATCCTCCGACGAGCCTCCCCCTGCTAACCCCGGTACCTCAGACACAGAAACCCTGTCGGATTTCTGCAACCTGTTTTAGGCGATTTCTGAGAAAAACAATACCTTCGCCATTTTTCAAAAAGCCTTGATTTTGCGCGGAGCGCACGCGAAATCAAGGCTTTTTGAAAAATGGCGAAGAGTTGATTGAATCAGGCGTAAAGCTCAATAGCCCTAACAGCTAAGGATCACGTACGAAATAAAACCTGGAATTTTTGATGAGAAGCGCAGCAATGCCGCGCTTCTCATCAAAAATTCCAGGTTTTATTTTATTTTCAATCCTAACCCGACTATTAGCCCACCCAACTCACGTCATTGTCAGAATTATTGATAGGGGGAAGGGGCTTTGAGATGGGCGCATCTCGACGCTTAAACTCGGTGGTCGAAGTATTTGATGCAGCTGCCTTTTGAGACTCAGCAGAGGGCTTAGCTTGAGCAGGTTGACTGTCGGGCTTCTTATTAATCCCTTGGCGGGCAATAACATGGGGCTGCCGGAGTGTCCGCTCTTGTGTCAGGGTTGCTTGTTCTTTTTCCCAACGAGCATAGGCTTGGCGCTCTGGCTTGGCAATACGATTGACAATCCACTCAACCGTTTGCTCCTTCAACCAGCCCCGCGCCACTAGCACTTCTCCAAAGCGCATCCCTGTTGCTTGCTGGTCATTTAGAGCCACATCTACCTGATCTGTCGTGAGCAAGCCTGCTTCAATCAGGTAGCCACCCAGCCGCTTAGGACGACGGGGACCCATCTGGGTCGTGACTTGGTAGCGATCGCTCTTATCTCGCATAGCACTCCATACTCTCGGTATCAGCAGTTCTACAGTCAGCCCTTCAGGCTGAGTCAAGAACATATCTGAGGCAAAAAACAAAGTCGTTTAGGCTTGACTGAAGGAACCCTGAGTCTAACGTTGCTTTTGACCTTCTTGGTATCTAGCCGTCTCGGTATCTACAAGGCAAATCGAACAGCTTACGCAAATTTTGGGAGACTTTATTGCGCTAAAGATTCCTTTTAGTATAACAGGCTCAATATTTTTCACCAGGTCTTCACCTTTCCTTCATCACTTCTTGAAGGAATTCATCCGGTTTTTGGGAATTTCTGGAAATTTCTCCGTAGATTCGCGGAGCAGGCTCGTTTAACCTTTGACCCCACTCCCCGTATCCGTCGGCACAATGTAGCGCTGAACCAGGGTAAACAAAATCAGGACTGGGGCTATGGAAATGACGGAACCCGCTGCAATTAACCGCCAATCATCCCCGGACAAAGACCCGGCAAGTTTTGCTACACCTAATGGAAGGGTGTAGCGTTCTGGCTGATCCAAAATAATCAGGGGCCACAAAAAATCACTCCAGGACCCAATGAACACAAAGATTGCCAGCGTGATCAGCGCCGGACGCACGGCAGGCAACATCACATGCCACCAAATTTCCAGCTCCGAGCAGCCATCCATCCGTCCGGCTTCTTCCAGTTCTTTGGGAACGCCCTGAAACGCCTGACGCAGCAAAAAGATGCCAAAGGCAGAAGCGATCGCCGGAAAAATCACTCCCAGGTAAGAATTGCGTAACCCCAGCTGCACCGTCAAAATGTAGAGGGGAATCATGACGATTTGAAATGGAATCAAAATCGTCGCAACAATCAGCGTAAAAACGGCTTCCCGCCCCCGAAATTGCAACCGCGCCAGGGGGTAGGCAGCAAGAGAACAAAACAGCAAATTTAAACCCACCGTCAACACCGCCACCAGGGTGCTATTAAACAGATATTGTCCAAAGGGGTTGCTCTGCCACACCCGAACAAAGTTGTCGAAGGTGGGCGATCGCGGAATAAACTGCGGCGGAAATTGAAAAATATCTTCGGTAGGCGACTTAAATGCCGTGCTTACCAGCCAGAGCAGCGGTAGCAACATGGCAAGGGCGATCGCCCCCAGCACCAGATAGATCAGGAGCATTTGGAGAGGCGATCGCCCTGCTCGTTGGCGTAAATCGACCTCAGGCGTTTTGGAGCGATCGGCGGGGAGAGGCGGCATCGTTTTAACAGACCACTAACTAACCGTTTGCACACCCGTATCATGCTGAGGATGCAGCACCTTACCATTTTGCATAGCCGCATTCAGACGGTTCAGCGCATTCATGTAAGCCTGCGCCGACGCCACAATGATATCTGTGCTGGCACCATGCCCAGAGAAGATGCGACCTTCATAACGCAAACGAATGGTCACTTCCCCAATCGCATCAATACCCGCCGTCACCGACTGCACCGAGTACTCAATCAACTGGTTCGGAATATTCACCACCCGATTAATGGCTTCATAAATCGCATCCACCGGACCCGTCCCAATCGCCGCATCCGTCAGCTCTTCCCCATTGGGCATCCGCACCGTCACCGTTGCCGTTGCCCGCGCATGGTCGCCACAAGATACCTGCACATGCTCCAGCTTGAACTGCTCTGGCACTTGCTGGATCTCGTCGTTGACGATCGCCTCCAGATCCCAATCAGAAACTTCCTTCTTCTTGTCGGCTAGCTCCTTAAACCGCAGAAAAGCTTTGTTGAGTTCCTGATCACCCAACTCATAACCCAGTTCCCGCAGGCGTGTGCGGAAGGCATTGCGTCCGGAGTGCTTGCCCAACACAATCTGGTTATCGTTCAAGCCAATGGACTGCGCATCCATAATTTCGTAGGTGAGGCGATGCTTCAACACCCCATCCTGGTGGATGCCCGACTCATGGGCAAAGGCATTGGCTCCTACGATCGCCTTATTCGGCTGTACCAGCATGCCCGTCAGGTTCGACACCATCCGCGAGGTCTTGTAGATCTGGCGCGTGTCGATGTTGGTCAACGGCTCTTCCGACTCAGGGGGGCGACCCAGGTAAGGGTTGTAGAAACTCCGGCGCACATGCAGCGCCATCACCAATTCTTCTAGAGCGGCATTGCCCGCTCGTTCGCCAATGCCGTTGATGGTGCATTCCAACTGGCGTGCGCCATTTTTCACCGCTTCCAGGAAGTTGGCAACCGCCAAGCCCAGGTCATTGTGCCCATGCACCGAAATCACTGCCTGGTCAATGTTCGACACATTTTCCTTAATGCCCCGAATCAACTCGCCAAACTCATGGGGCGTCAAGTAGCCTACAGTGTCAGGGATGTTGATGGTGGTGGCTCCAGCGGCGATCGCCCGCTCCAACAAGGGATAGAGAAATTCAGGGTCCGATCGCCCCGCATCCTCTGGAGAAAATTCCACATCATCCACAAAGGAACGAGCGAATGCCACCATCTCTGGTGCAATCTCCAGCACTTCTTCACGCGTCTTCCGCAACTTGTGCTTCAGGTGAATATCAGAAGTGGCGATGAAGGTGTGGATGCGAGGCTTGGCTGCCGGACGCAGTGCCCGTGCTGCCGCTTCAATATCTTGCCGGGTTGCCCGTGCCAACCCACAGATAACCGGACCGTCCTCTGTGCCCACCTGGTCTGCAATCTTTTGCACCGCTTCCGCATCGCCAGGGCTGGCAAAGGGAAACCCTGCCTCAATCACATCAACGCCTAGTCGCGCTAGTTGACGGGCGATCGCCAGTTTTTCGTCCACATTTAGAGTTGCCCCAGGGGATTGCTCCCCATCCCGCAACGTCGTATCGAAAATAATAATTCGTTCTGGCTGAGACGGAGTATTCATGGCAAATCAACCGTATTGCGCGAGTGACAGCAAAAGTTAAACAAAAAACGTGAAACGAAAAGACAGCATCCAGGGAGCGAGACAATCAACCCAAATTTTTCGGCATCATAGCGTGATCCTACGTGAACTTTCTTCGCCTATTCGGGCGAATGGAAAGAAAAATCAGCGCAACCCAATAAACCCTTAGGGCAACGATAATGCGGAGCAAACGAACGTGCCAGGGAAAGGCTTCTCACCACTCTCCCTATTCCAATCACTATATATGAAACCCACTCCAAACCAGTCGAAGTTGAGAAGCTGTTTAAGTAACACTCAAAACATTGATTTTTCATACCCACCAGGCGAAAAACCAACTACCCCAAAATTGCCCCAAAAATTGCTCAAATCGACTTTGTCGCCATGTTTCCATAGCCCTTGATTTTGCGTGCCCCTGGCGCACACAAAATCAAGGGCTATGGAAACATGGCGAAGATACTGTCAACTAACCTATTAATTAGGTTTTGTTGAGGATTACGAGGCGACGACGTTCCAGCCTACTGCCCATCCACCTTCTCAATCTTTGGACGAATATCATTGAGATCGATATATCGGTCAGTAGCATTGCGCAACTCCCGCGCAATCATCCCTTCCGTAGACACAACGGTGATGTGAGTGTTCTTGGAGCGCAGCAGTTCGATCGCCCGCTCAAAGTCGCCATCCCCACTAAACAGCACCACCTGGTCGTACTGTTCCACTGTGTTGAACATGTCAACGACAATTTCAATGTCTAGATTTGCTTTTTGGGAATACTTACCCGAGTTATCATCGTAATATTCCTTAAGAATTTTGGTGCGCACGGTATAACCCAGGCTAATCAAAGCATCACGAAAACCCCGCTGATCTTGTGGATCTTTTAGTCCCGTGTACCAGAAGGCATTAATCAGAGTCGTATTAGGCTGAACCGTTTGAAAATAGGTGAGAACCCTACGGGGGTCAAAAAACCAACCATTTTTCTGTTGGGCATAAAACATATTATTGCCATCCACAAAAATGGAAAGGCGATTCATCGATGTCATATTCTAGAACCAATAAAAATAGTATGCGATGAGAAGTTGAGGAAGTTGACAGGTATAGATATTGAGCGATAGAGAGTCCTTATTGAAATTTTTCCTCAGCGCAAGCTGGGCAAATACTCCAAATTGCCATTATCGCATATTTGGTTATGTTAGCTCAGGTTATGGATTTCTGGCATTTAGAGGGTTCTCTTTTACAACTGTTCCTCTGATCTATCTCTTTCAGAAGACGTTTTGTCGTAAAATCCCTACTCAACCGAACCACTCCTTGATGAGACGTCCATTCTTTGACTTCTATTGTTGGGGCACACCAAATTACTGGGTCAGTGAAAATAGGTAAGTGGAATCTCTAATAGTCCTCCACTGAACATAGGACTCTTCACCCTTGAAATAATGCTTATCTGCGTCAGTAGATGCTGACTGTTTTCTATACTCATGCCAGTAGAAGCGGGAGACAAAAATGCAAAGGTCTAGCATCAAACGTTTGATCTGCAACCATTTAGCCTGTAATTCTACTGAGTATTTCTTGACTTACTGGAGTACTTCTAAAGGAGATATCAGAAATAGATTCAGCAGGATTGAGGCACAGATTGCGCTCGTTTTATAGGTATGCTGTAACCCTATCCATCATTAATCAATCATTGCTTTTTATTTTGCCAAGTAGGTGATCACAACTGGAGATAAAGTCAAAAGTGCTGTGCTGCCTGCAATGTGGGCGGCACAGCACCTTGGACTTTAGCTTTAATTAGATCGGGTTAGTTAGTGGGCTTTCACTATTATTTTTATGGGACAAATTTTGGTCAGCGGAGAGACCTATTAACGAGGTTTTGAATAGGCTCTCTTGACGATTGATTAGTACCATACCTCCGTACTTCATTAGTAAGAATGCTACATAAGGCATACCTTTCAATTGTTCCAAAACATGGCGGAGTGTAGAGAAAACGCGTTAATTTCGCGAGGATTCGATATCGTTCAAAATCACTGTTGGCATGGACTTGCTAGAAGTATGCCAGGTTCCTGCAGATATAGCCGTAATCATCTTGGTTAGGACAAGAGAGGTGGTGGGGGCAGTGCCCCCACGCAGGAGTTTCCCTCCTGCACCCCGCCCTAATCCCCATGAATATGGCTGTAGGAGGCAGAATCAACCAGAATCAACAATGAGGCTAAACGGCTAGGCGGATTGCCAGATCTCGCGAACTTTTCCTTCGGGTAACCACTCAGCAACAGCCTGAATGCGATCCTCAGACAATTCATCCTTTGTTGCCGAAAAGACAGCCGTGATAACATGCTCTGCGTTTACGGTTTTCGGCACGCTGGCTTCATTGTCCACCCGTATCAAAAATAGCTTGGAGTCGATACCCAATGGTGCTGGACCCTTGAGGGGAGGACGAATGCGGCTCAGCAAGCCCACAATCGGATTAGTATCGCGCCAGAGATCAGCTACTTCCATTTGCAGCGCCTTCTCATCGGTAGGAATGGCAGCATCATGGAGTTCTGCCTGGACGCGGTCTGCCTCAGCGGTTGTCATCACATCTCGCATTACCCGAAACACTACTTCGGTAATATCCCGCGCATCATAGATATCTGACAATCCACCCTTAATTTTCACCTTTTCCAGGAATGGGGTGTGCTGGGTAGGTAGGGGTACTTTCTCCCCTTGATCCATCCCTTCCGGCGGCTTTCTCTTCATTTCTGCCAACATTTGCTGTCCCTTTTCGGTTAGGGTAGCTCGTTCGCAGGTAATCAGATGTGGCAGGGGACCGTCGTCAGCACCCAAGGTATTAGCCACGCGGAAATTGACTTCTTCTGGGTTCACCACGCTGGGTACATCTTCCTGGTTAGCGTAAGCATTACCACTGAATTCAGCGTCGATGTACTGCTTCTGGTTCAAATAATCCAGATGCCCCAACAGGTCAGATATTGTTAGACCCAGACCTGTGAAGTCAGTGCGGACAAAACGAAGTTCTCCGGACTGGTTATTCTGGTTAGCCTGGTCAATTTTTTTGAGGATGATGAACACCGCATCGTCACGAATAGTAATTGGCATATAGCCTCCTTTTATAATTTGTAGTCTTTTGCTGGCAGCAAGCGATTAGTCAGTGTTGCTGCCCAAGCCAACCCCAACCGTAGTTACTCTTCGACATACATGGGAGGCTCAACAGCAAAGTTGTCGATGTTGCCCGACTCGTCAATGACATAGCCGTGGGAAGTGGGGAGTTTGCCTTCCTCTTGCTCGGCGTATTCTTCCAACTGCTCCTTGTTTTTCTCCACGTCCACATTGGAGGGAATCTTTTCGTCGTCGGGGTTGACGTTGGTTTGCTGTGCGGTCTGCACTGCCCACTGCTTACCGGGAGCACCACGACCGGGTTCTGCTTCTCTGGGATCGCCAACCTTTTCGGGGCGCACACTTTTGTGGCGAATATTCTCGTCTGTCATAACTGTTAGTCACCATTAGTCACGGCTACCGCACTCGGAGTGGGCGATCGCCCTTGGGATCACCTGGCTTGAATCAACTGCGGCATTATGATGAACCGTATCTTGAACGACTCACAGTGCGGCACTATCGTTGGTAGCAGTTTGTACCAATTCGCCTTCTGTCTTCCGTTAGATTTTGCGCCATGAGCGATCGCCCAAATCCTTCAGGAACTACCGAATGACCTTGATCCAGACGGTCGAGTCCACCATCAAACGAATCAAAGAATCCAGAATTTTAACCACGCGTTCCAAGAAGTAAAAGAATTGCCCAAAGTTTTAACTAAGGACATTTCTGAGAAAGAATATCCCGATTTTTTGAAAGAGGGCGCGGCAATGCCGCGCCCTCTTTCAAAAAATCGGGATATTCTTTCTTGGAGATCGCCTAAAGTTTCAACCACAGAGGGAGGTTTCTGAATCAAAGATTGCGCTAAACCAGGAGCAATCAAATTGATGAGGAAAAAGAATGCGCCTTAATCTGATGTTGTTCTGGATAACGCTGTCATTTGTGGTTGTAGGAATCGTCATGCTGCTGCTCCAGCCACAAATTTCAAACTTCCGATGGACAGCAGGAGCATAGGGCGATCGCCCTTCTCACAGATGGGCGTCTCACAGATGAGCGTCTCGTAGATGAGCGACTAGATGGGCGATTATTAGATGAGCGATCGCCCTATGGCATAGCGACAGGAATCAGCTTGTTTTCTGGCAGATAGCCTTTGTAGCGTCCTTCTTCTGCAAGGACGACGAGGATTTCGAGTTGCCAGTCGGGTTCTACCTCGTGCAAGTCAGACCAGGGGACGGCGACCTCCAGGCAAGTATCCAGAGCGATTTGGGCGCGGGTGGGGCAGGCGTGCCAGTGAGAGTATTCGGCGGCTTCCTGGAGCCAGCGATCGCCCGTCACCAAGTTCATCCCCAGGTGGTGGTGGAAGTGGTAGGTTAGCGGCGACTCTTCGGGGAGGTCTGCCAGGGGCACGGGGCTGTTGTGCATGGTGCGGTTGGGGTAGAACCAGAACAGGTGCATTTCGGGGGGGAAGTCGAAGCCCGGTCGTGCGCCGCTGGCAAAGTCAACCCGCAGATAAAAACTGCGGTGATCGACGCCATACCACAGGCGGGGGATGGGACCGCTGCGGTGCATGGTGCCCCGTGCGCCGCCCACTTCGATGCGTCCGGCTTTGTCCCAATCCTGCTCGTCGGGGCGTCCGTCGATGTGGGGGTGGATGAAGGTTTCGGGACGGCGATCGCCCTGCTTCAGGTGCTCCTCCACCTCCTGTCGCACTTCCATTGGGATCGGTTCATTCAGTGCCGCATACAGGGTGCTGAGGTGTTCCCGGAACAACTGGTCGAACATGGCATCCTGGTTGGAGCTGTGCCCTTCTCCAAACCACCAGAACCAGTCAGACCCTTCGGCAGCATAGAGCGCTTCCCAGGCTTCGGGGTTGTTCTCTTCGGTCACTTCGGGATGGTTTGCCAGGGTTTGGCGGGCGTGGGTGAGCAAGTCCCAGGCGCGGTTCTTCGCCGGGTCGCCAATCCAGGTGGTGAAGCTGCCATCCACCCAGGAACCGCTGTGGAGCTTCTCCGCAGGCAAGGTTGCCGTAGGCGGAAACTGATCGAGGAATTCCGCTACCGTAACCAGTTGAATTTCGTCGTGGTGGCTGAGTTGGGAATACAGGTTTTCCAGGAAAGGTTTGCCATCTTTGGGATAGAACTCCCAGCAGTTTTCGCCATCCAGGGCAATGGTGACAAGCCAGGGTTCTTCCAGGGCAGTGCCGCCTTCAGACTGGCGTTTCTTGAGTTGGTGGGCGATCGCCTCCAGTTGCCCAATCAGATCCGCCGCCGCCTCTTCCGTGGGCATAGAGCTGTAGGTGAAGCCAATCAGGTCAGACAGGCGATGGTCGCGGAACAGAATCGCCAGATCGCCCTGGGGTGTTTCCATGCGGTAGGGGCGATACAACACCTCTGGCGCTTCCACCGTGCCGTGGGGGTCGCGGTGGAAGAAGTGCTGGAGTGTCCAGCCCAACACCGCTTCATCGGACACCAGCCACTCAAAGCCATGGGCTGCCACATCTGGTAACATCGCCGGACTGACCGATTGCTCCGAGGGCCACAGCCCACGGGGGTCGCGCCCGAAGCGATCGCGATACATCTGCTTTGCCCGTGCCAAGTGCCGGGGAATATCCTCTGCCCACTGGAACCGCTGCTCTGGCAGCACCATATGCGGCACGGCGACGCGCCCAGAATCCGTATCTGCCAGCAACGGCAAGATGGGGTGGGTGTAGGGCGTCGTCGTCACTTCGATCTGCCCCGCATCCTGCATCTTGCGGTGTTGCGGAATGATCCGCGCCATGATCTCCTTTTGCTTGGAGTAGATGCGCTGGCGATCGCTCAGGGTGAAATGGCGATCGCGCTTCAGCCACTCCGCAATTTCTGGATCATCCCAGAACACCGGATCAATCCACGACAGGTTATGCCACGCCAGCAAATCGCTGAATGCCTGATCATCCCAATGATCAACGCACCAATCCCAACCCTTTTCATGGCGTTGCTCAAATAGCTCGGCATAGCGGGGATGTGGGTCAATCAGCGTGTAGTGATTCCCATCAAAAAAGTGTTCGACGATGAAGTGCTTTTGCTCCATCGTCAGCGTGTTGACTTCTGACAGCGCCAGGGTGAGGTAGGGGTCAAACGCTGTCCCCGCTACATAATCCTCAATCTGCATGATCAGCGAGGGCACCAGGTTCACCGTTTGATGGAGCTTGGGGAACTGCTCCAGAATCAGCATCAAATCCAGATAATCCTTCGTGCCGTGCAACCGCACCCAGGGCAGGCGATAACCACCCGACTGGCTTTTGTAAAGGGGTTGGTGCTGGTGCCAGATGAACGCAACATAGAGGGGATGGGTCATGACGAATGCAACGAAGACGGTTACACACGATCAATACCAGATTCTTCCAGTCCTGTGTTAGCGATTCTTACTCTAGAACGCGCCTAAAATAAAACCCAAAACTTGTTTTTTGCAAGCGCGGCTGTGCCGCGCTTGCAAAAAACAAGTTTTGGGTTTTATTTAATCCATCGCCCATCAGGTCGTGCTGGCGTTGGGGAGATGGCGATCGAGCAGGGTGTTGCCGTTATCGTAGACCTCGATAGGCAGTTGGAAACGAGCGGCTAGCCCTTGCAGCGTGCGGCGCAGTTCCAGTTGGTGTTCGGTGACGACCGCTTGCAGTTCCCGGTTGCCAGAGTTGCGAGCAGCGGCGATCGCATCCATATAGTCCGCCGAAAGTTGCACCCGAATTTCGTCACTGACCACCAGCAAACGGCATTTACGAAACTCTCCATTGCAGGCGCGGTCAATTTCCAGAGAAACGGCGAGGTGGTTGTCCAGGTTTTTCTGAGCGTCATCAATGGCATTTTGGTAGCGCCGCGCCAGGTCTTCACCTGCACTGGCATGGGTGCTTCCAGGCGGAATTTGCTCTGCTTCGCGGATGGCATTAGTCCAGGCGGCGATCGCCCCCTGCCAGTTGAATTGATTGGCTGACACCTCTGCCTGTTGGGCATATTGCGTTGCCTGAATCAGCCGCTCGGAAGCGGTGGCTTCCTGCTGCATCTGGGCGATCGCCGCTTCTAGGCGGGGTTCATAGTTCTGGAGCAGCCGTCCCGCTTCAATCGCCGCATAGGTTCCCGCTGGCACTTCGTTCAACCGATTCACCACCACCTGCCAGGTAATGCGAACCATTTGCCATTGTTCCTTTGACTGGGCAAGTTGCTGCCGTGCCTCCGCCATTTCGATGCCCTGGCGTGCCATGTTCAGCACTTCCTGCGCCTCCTGTTCCATCGCCTGCTGGCGCATGTACCGGGTTAGCTGTGCCTCATACAACTGCTGTTGCTGCTGGGCAGCGGCATAAAACGGATTGGCAGGCGACACCCCATCCAGCCGATTGATCACTGTTTTGAGCGGGGTGATGATGTTATCCCAGTTCTCTACGCTGAGGGGCGCATCTTGACTGCGATCGCGGGCTGTTTTGGCTACCCGTGCTGCTTCCGTCAGCGTTCCCAAGGTCATGGCATGGGTTTCGTAGGTTTTCTGCTGCTCCCGCGCCCGACCCACACGACTCGACCATCCGGGAATGGTTTCCAGGGTGGCGATCGCCTGCTGCAAGGATGCCTGTGCCTCCGCCAAGCCCTCCACATCCCTGGCGGCTTCTGCCTGCTGCACTGCCGCCTGCTCCAAATCCTGCGCCGTCTGCAATTCCGGGCAACTGCCCACCACACAGGGACGACTCACGCCATAGACCCCGCTGACAAACCCAAGGGCGATCGCCCCTCCCATCCACACCCTGCGAGATATACCACCCACCTTTTCCGTCTCCCCGCCTTCGGGATGCGGAGGCGCAACCAGCGGCGGCAACAAAGTTCCGGTCATCTCTGGGGTGAGCGATGGATCCGCCAACGCATCCGGCTCTCCGTCCCACGGAATCAAGCTCAAAGCCTGAGAGGAAGCCACCTTTTCCTCCTCCGTCTCGGCAGGAACCAGGGCAAACGGATCGGCAATCTCTGTATCTGCGATCGGAGCATCCGTTTGGAACGGATGGAACGCAGATCCATCCGTCACGACTGGCTCCGTTAGCGGTGCATGAGTCACCAGCGGATCGACCACCAACAACGGACTTTCTGCCGCTGGACTCAATACCGATGGATTGGACATCAGTGAATCCGTTGCGCAGACACTAAAATCGAGAGCAGGAGAGTCGCTGGCAGAAGCGTCCAACAAAGCCGCCGCTGGGGAATCTGCGATGAGCGCATCGGGCAGGGTGTTAGCTGGCTCCACCAAATTGAGCGCAACCACATCCCCTTCTGCATCCCACTCCTCCGTCACCAAAGCCAGCGGTTCCGGTGGTTTCGTCTGCTCGGTCACCGGGAGGGGCTGAAACGACATCGCCTGGAGATCGCCCACCAGTTCATTCACCAGGTCATCCAATTCTTCATCGGATACCACCCAAAATTCTTCCTCAGATAATTGCTGGGTGGTGGTTTCAGCAAAAGTGGAAGGTTGGAAAGTGGCTTTCGAAGATGTCGCCGCAGGCAAGGGCGGCGGCGGTGGCTGGATTAAAAAAAAACGTTGAGCGTAGGGGCGCGATTCCCCCGTCACTCGGAGATAAAGGCGAGCTTGCTGCACAAAGCGCAGTTGCAGCGATTGGATCCGGCGCTCCAGTCGCCGCAACAAGTCGCTGGCTTCCAGTCGCAATTCGGCAGAATGCTGTCCCAATATCATCAACGCCCCTTCCTGGGATGTGCAGTGAAAATCGAGGGGCATTCCCTCCAACCAATCTTGCAAAATGGCTTGGAGGCTCTGGAGGTCTTCGGTATAAACTGCCGCGTTCATAGGGTCTTCGCTCAGACGATCGAATAATCGAACCCATAGCCGCGTAGTGCTTTGGCGAAAAGCGCTCAAAGCTACAGCTAGAGTCCGTTTGCCAGGGACAATTAGCGTTTGTCGCTACACCTTTCTAGCTCCTACCATCCGATTCCGGAAAAACAAAACACCCCTTCAAAAATTTTCTACGAAGAGTACTTCAAGAAAATAAAAACTCCATTTGGGGAAAGCGGGAGCGGCGTTGCCGCTCCCGCTTTCCCCAAATGGAGTTTTTATTTTCTTGCTTAGGATTAAAAATAAAATAAAACCCGGAATTTTTGATGAGAAGCGCGGCATTGCCGCGCTTCTCATCAAAAATTCCGGGTTTTATTTCGTACGTGATCCCTAGTGCTCAAAGATGTTGGAGGAATATTGCATAAGATCCAGGTCAACAAAAGTAGCGAGGCAGTCGAAACAGCGGTATGCCAGTTCTAGCCGCTCTTCTCGTTCCAGCATTTCAATGAGCTTTTGGCGAACGCCCAGCAGATAGCGCACATCATTAGCGGCATAGCGCAGTTGCTCATCGGAGAGATTAGCGGCATTGCCCCAGTCGGAGCATTGCGAGCTTTTATCCAGTTCGATGCGCTCTAGCTCCATCACCAGATCTTTCAGCCCATGCCGGGGGGTGTAGGTGCGTGCTAGCTTGCTGGCGATTTTGGTGCAGAAGGTCGGTTGGGTGTCGATGCCCAGGTGCAATTTTAGGGTTGCCAGGTCAAAGCGGGCAAAGTGAAAGACTTTGGTAATATCGGGGGCTTCCATCAGCTTTTTGAGATTGGGGGCTTCGGTTTGCCCCCGTTCCACGCGCACCACCACCAGATTTCCCGTGGGGTCGCAAAGCTGCACCAGACACAGGCGATCGCGGCGGGGTAACAACCCCATCGTTTCGGTATCAACGGCGATCGCCTCTGCTTCCAAAAACTCCGCCAGCACCGCATCGGTGAGATCGCGATCGCATACCTGGAAATCTGCTACAGCCATGATGTTTTCTGAATCTCCCTGAATTTGCCCCTAGCGGGTTTGGATAAAAATTTGGGTGAGGTAATAGGTACCATCGCCGGCTTGCGCAATGCCAATGCCTGTTACATCAAAGTTACCTTCGATGTTTTGCCGATGCCCCGGACTGTTGAGCCACCCCTGCACCGCCTGGGCTGCTGGGTCTGCAAACCCCTGGTTGCTGGCGACATTTTCCCCCGCACTGCGATAGCTGAGGGTGGCGGCGATCGCCTCCACCCGCGACTCAAACCCATCATGGCTGAGCGTGCCCACAGCCGCCATTTGCTGGCTGTGCTCCCGCGACTGGGCAACGATCGCCGGATTGGACACCAGCGGTTCCAGCCCGATGGACTGGCGATGGGCGTTGATTTGCTCAAACACCGACTGCTCCAGGGCATTCATCCCTGCATCAGCCTGCACCTGCTCCGGAGATTCTGCGGCAGGAGTGGGAGCGGGGGCGATCGCCGAATTCACCTCACATGCCTGCATCGAACCCAGCGCACCACCGAGCAGGGCAACCATTCCCCACTGGCTCAGCAAAAGTCCACTCATCACAGCTTGTCCTCCGTTAAATGCTTGCGTTCAACGACGCATCAGAGGTCAAGATGTTTCGCTGCCGTTTGCACATCCTTATCGCCCCGACCGGAGCAGTTGATGACGATGCGGGGGCTACCTTCCAGTTGAGGACAAAGGGTTTCGAGATAGGCGATCGCATGGGCGGTTTCCAGGGCTGGAATAATGCCCTCCAGCTTCGAGAGCCGCTGAAACGCCTCCAGGGCTTCCTGATCCGTCACGCTGTAGTATTCTGCCCGTGCCTGGTCTTTGAGGAAGCTATGCTCCGGTCCCACACCGGGATAATCCAGACCCGCACTGATGGAATGCGGCTCAACCACCTGCCCATCCCGGTCTTGCAGCAGATAACTCATCGCACCATGCAGCACTCCTACCCGTCCACGGGTCAGCGTCGCTGCATGTTTTTCTGATTGCAGCCCTTCGCCCCCAGCTTCTACCCCAATCAGCCGCACCGAAGGCTCATCCACAAACTCATGGAACAGCCCCATCGCATTGGAACCACCCCCAACACAAGCCAGCAAAATATCGGGTAAGCCTCCCCACTTCTCCTGGCACTGGGCACGGGTTTCGACCCCAATCACCGTATGAAAATCGCGCACCAGCATGGGGTAGGGATGCGGACCTGCCACAGAACCCAGAATATAGTGGGTATTCTCCACATTGGTCACCCAGTCCCGAATGGCTTCCGAGGTGGCATCTTTGAGCGTGCCCGTACCCGACTCCACCGGGCGCACCTCCGCTCCCATCAGCCGCATCCGAAACACGTTCAGCGACTGCCGTTCCATGTCATGGACGCCCATGTAGATCACACACTCCAACCCAAAGCGGGCGCAGACCGTTGCCGTTGCTACGCCATGCTGTCCGGCTCCGGTTTCAGCGATAATCCGCTTTTTGCCCATGCGGGTTGCCAGCAATACCTGACCGATGGCGTTGTTAATTTTGTGCGCCCCAGTATGATTCAGGTCTTCGCGCTTCAGATAAATCTGTGCTCCGGTTCCATCCGGCTTGGCATAGTGCTGGGTCAGCCGTTCCGCAAAGTACAGCGGACTGGGACGACCCACATAGTCCCGCAGCAACTCTTGATATTCCGCCTGAAATTCTGCTTGCTTTTGGTAATGGTGAAATGCCGTTTCTAACTCTGCCAGGGCAGGCATCAGGGTTTCGGGAACATACTTGCCGCCAAACTGCCCAAATCTTCCCTGGGCATCCGGGCGCTGAAGCATAGTGGGCTGGGAGTTCGACGGAGAAATCGGTGTCAGAGTCACGGTAGCCAGGTGGGGTAGTGTTTTCAGCCCTCATTATAGATGGAGTTCGGGATGCACAGGAATGGTAGCCAAGGGTAATAATTTTTGGGTGTGTGGGCGGTGCCCACACACCCAAAAATTATTACCTCCATCCCACTACCACCTGTCTTTTAGACATTGCTGATTGGGGGGATGAATTTTTTGTTTGAAGCCGCGCACCGCGCGGCTTCAAACAAAAAATTCATCCCTGGATTAAGCAACGCCGTCTTTTATAGCGTTTTGCAAGCGCGTTAAGTACAGCGCATGGGAGGGGCGGCGCGGTGCGCCGCCCCTCCCATGCGCTGAAGCAACTTGCACACCGCTATAGAATGAACGGTGGCAGTTGCATTGTGGAAGGGTTGGTCGTGGCGGATAAGCGGAAGAAACAGGGTAAGGAAGAGAAGGTGGTGTGGCGCGAGTTTGGTAATGATGCAGCGATGGAACGGGGCAAGCCCGATCTGCCGCCAAACCAGCAGTCCATTCGGGTGCAACCCACCCGCAAGGGCAAAGGCGGCAAGACGGTGACCATCATCAGCGGCTTTCAGGTACGCTCGGAGACCCTGAAGGATCTACTGAAGCAGCTCAAAAATCAGTGCGGCACAGGGGGCACGGTGAAAGACGACACTCTGGAAATTCAGGGCGACCATGCGGAGAAATTGGTCGAGCTTTTGAAGCAGATGGGCTATCAGGCGAAAAAGAGTGGAGGTTAGGATCACGTACAAAATAAAACCCGGAATTTTTGATGAGAAGCGCGGCAGTGCCGCGCTTCTCATCAAAAATTCCGGGTTTTATTTTATTTTCAATCCTTAGGGGTTCGCCATTTTTTAAAGCCCTTGATTTTGTGTGCGCAGAGCGCACACAAAATCAAGGGCTTTAAAAAATGGCGAGGAGATTGCTTTAGCGGGGAATTTTTTGGGGAACAGCGAGGCGTGCTTGGAAGCCGAGTTTGCGGTTAATTTCATCCAGACCATCCTGAACACGCTGGCGCATGAGTTCTGTAAGGTGAGTGGTGGTGCGATCGCGCGCCTCCTGATACGCTTCGCCCCAATCGTGCAAGTTCACGGGCTCCCCAATCTGGAGCCATACCAGGCGATCGCCCTTCGGCAACGGCTGATCGACACCAAACAATGCTCGCTCCAGCCGGGTCAGGGTATCCAAAAATCGCTCTGGAGTTGGGTCGGAGGCAACGTAGCCGTGGTAGATCGCGTCGAAGTTCAGCAGCCGAGCGGTTGCCGTTTGAATGGCATCGTTGCCCCAGCTATCAGTGAGACTGGCAACGGTGGCACTATCTGCCAGCTTTTGCTGAATGCGATAGACCCGCTCCCGCAGGGGGTCAGTGGGTGCAGGAACAATACCCAACGTATGTTCACAGCTTTCCAAGACATGGGTTTTGATGCCCTGAATCCGCTCGTTCCAGGGAAGGAAGGAGGTTTTGTCTAACAGCCCATAGTCCTGCTCAAAGCTGAGCATGGCGCGATCGGCGACTTTGATGAGTCGGTCGTAGAAATCTTCAGTGCGGCGGGGTAAGCCCAACGCTTTTTCCAGGCGACGCAGGGTCTGGTCGATCACCGGGGTCATATTGCCCTGGTAGGTGTATTTCAGGCTGATGGGGAGGGCGTAGAGGGGCGGAGCGATCGCTCCATCCCGCGATTGTTTGTGCAAGACCCGTAGCGCCAGTTGCATCGCCCCTGAGCGAAAGGGCATCACCGTGTCGTTCTGGAAGGAGTAGCCTCCTTCAGGGAAGATCACCAGCCGTCCTTTCTTCTGGCTGAGGAGTTCCATGGTTTGGGCAAGGCTGGCGCGATCGCCCATGCCGCGTCGCACCGAATAGGCTCCCACCCGTTGCAGCCACCAGCGATCGCGTCCCTGAAAGCGCTCCAATGCCGCCAGATAGTTGAACATCTCCCGAATTTGCCCCGACAGCAAAAACATTGCCAGCCAATCCACATTGGTGGGGTGGTTGGGCAGGAGCAGGATGCGGTGGGGGGCGATCTCTCGAAAGCGATCCAGGGAACCGGGGGTGAGGCTCAACCGCAGCCGATAGCGCCAGCGCCCCACCAGCGGAGCGATAGTCTGGAGCGATCGCACCATCAGTGCATGCTGTCGAGGCGGATAAAAATCAGGCATGGCAGATGCGGGGGCGAGAAATCTTCCGGTAGATACAGAAATCTCTACAATTCTGGATGCTGAATTTCGGACTGGCAAGGGGATATCTCCATGCGCCTGGTGGCTATCCACAAAAAAGAGCGCCCCAAAGGAGCGCTCCTGGAAAATCACAATCAATCAAAACTAAAGACGTGGAAGCTCCTCAGAGCATTACCTAGTCAACCAGATGCGTTTGTGCTTCTGTACCCAGAACGGTAGGAGCCATGAGCGGAAACTCCATGTCGAACATTGGCTGATGGGCAATGGTGGAGAGTCCATCCCGTGCCTGAGTCGTCAGAGCAACCGTGGTGGCATCGTAGGTCTGAGTCGCCAGCTTGGGATACAAACCAATACCGATGATGGGAACCAGCAGACAGAGGGCGATGAAGGCTTCACGAGGCTTTGCATCGGTCAAACCAGGAACCATCACAGCCTCAGAAGGCTCACCGTAGAAGACACGGCGCAGCATCGAGAGCAGGTAGATGGGGCAGAGAATCACACCAACCGCCGCCAGAACAACGACAACAGCCTTGAAGGTCGAGCTGTAAGCATCGCTGCTGGTGAAGCCGAGGAAGATAGACAGCTCACCGACAAAGCCACTCATACCAGGCAGTGCCAACGATGCCATCGAACCAGCGGTGAACAGGGCGAAGACCGTGGGCATTTGCTTTGCCATGCCACTCAGCTTCTCCATAGAGAGGGTGTGGGTACGCTCGTAGGTCACACCAGAGAGGAAGAAGAGTGCCGCTGCAATCAACCCGTGGGAAATCATTTGCAGCAGTGCGCCGCTGATACCAAGGGTGGTGAAAGATGCCACACCAATCAGGACAAAACCCATGTGTGCGATGGAGGAGTAAGCAAGACGACGCTTCAGGTTGTCTTGAGCAAAGGCGGTAATAGACGCATAGACAATGTTGACGACGCCCAGGATTGCCAGCACAGGGGCAAAGTAGGGGTGTGCATCAGACAGCATTTCAACATTCATCCGCAGCAAGCCGTAGCCAGCCATCTTAAGCAAAACCCCTGCCAGAATCATGGAGACGGGAGCAGGCGCTTCGCTGTGGGCATCGGGCAACCAGGTGTGCAGCGGGAAGATGGGCAGCTTTACGCCGAATGCCAGCAGGAATGCACCGTACATCACCAACTCGAAGGCAATGGAGTAAGACTTATCACCCAACGCTTGCATATCGAAGGTGAAGTCGCCGCCGTAGAAAGCCATCGCAAAGGCGGCAACCAGGATGAAGATGGAGCCTGCCGCTGTGTAGAGGATGAACTTAGTTGCCGCATAGAGGCGGTTTTGCCCACCCCAGTTGGCAATCAGCAGGTAAACCGGAACCAGTTCCAATTCCCACATCAGGAAGAAGAGGAGCATATCCTGGGCGGCAAAAACGCCAATCTGGGCGCTGTACATCACCAGCATCAGGAAGTAGAAGAGGCGAGGCTTGTCCTTAATCTGCCAGGATGCCAGCAGTGCCAGGGTCGTCACCAAGCCGGAGAGGATGACGAGGGGCATGGACAGACCATCAACTGCCAGCGACCAGTTCAAGCCAATCTGAGGAATCCAGGGATAGCTTTCGACCATCTGGAAACCAGGATTGCTGAAGTCGTAATTTTGCCAGAAGGCATAGAGCATGAGCGAAAACTCGACCAGCCCTGCGCCGAGGGTGTACCACCGAACGGTGCGACCGTATTTATTCGGCAGCAGCGGAATTGGGAGTGCTGCAACAAGGGGCAGCAGAATCAGAACGGTTAACCAAGGAAATTGTGTACTCAGCATGGGAGCCTACCCAGAGACTTTTCGTTTTGAAGGGACAGTGGGTTTATCTACCAGAAGCTTTGGCGAAAACCCGACTCAGTCTGTGAAGAGGCGCACCGAAAACAAAGAGGAGAGGCTCAAAGGAATGCTATGAAAAGGATGATTACGTAGCACGTAGAGATGTGAGCCACTCAGGATGTCTTGGAAACGGCGATGCCAGATTGTGCGCATCAACGGTCTCTTGTCAGACCAAGCAAAAACTAATCCATGAGAATTTCTACCTACTCAATACTACCCCGAATTATTAAGTTAGATGAACTCATATTTCGCGATCCTGTCGCTTTCTTCATCGGTATTTTTTCCAGTCTTTCATTGAGTACCGACTATATACCTGGAATAAACGGAAGAACCATAGACTAAAATCTATGACTTGTTTTGCCCAAAAACCGCCGAAACCATTTCCTGAAAAGGGATAGAGCGATCGCCCCAAAAAGCCATCCTTAGATCCTTCAATAGATCAATCTCTTATTACTGGTATTAGTAATTGCTCATGGGTACTTTACATTTTGCAATATTAATACATATTTATGCGATTAATTACTTTTACTTATATCTATCTTGAGGGATGGGCGATCGCTCATCTCACAGCCATACTGGGGAAGAAAATTCACCTACCGTTTCACCATGAACCACGCTTTATCCCTGGCAACGGCGATCGCTGTTTCTGGTACTGGGGTTGCCCTCCTTGCTTCGGTCCCAGGCTTTGCTCAGGAAGCTTCTGTGCCTCAAGGGTTTCAGGCAGTTGAGGGCGATCGCTGGTCCTACGCCATTCCGCAAGATTGGCAGGCAACCCAATACCCCCAACCGGGCATTGGCAACGTCACACTGGTGTCGCAGCACGAGTCTCCCGATGGACAGGTGTTTGTAAATATGGTCACAGAGCCTTTTCCTGGTGATGTGCTCACCTATTTGGATCTCAACCTCGACAACATGCAGAATTTTGGCTTTACAATTCATGACCAGTCTGAAGCGATGGTCGGTTCGCTGGTTGGAGTAGAAGTGGAGTCGAGCGTGCCAACTCAACCTCCAACTCGAGTTTTACAGCGGTTTACTCTGACAGAGGGTACTGGTTATGTGCTGACCTGCCGCACAATGGAGTCAGATTTTAGTAGCTATCGCGATCGCTGTAGCCAGATCCTCAGCACCTTCGAGGTCAGTAATTAGGCGATTTCTTAAAAAAAGAACTTCCCCATTTTTTGAAATACCTTCGCCATTTTTCTAGAACCCTTAATTTTGCGTGCGCAGAGCACACGCAAAATTAAGGGTTCTAGAAAATGGCAAGCAATCATGTTGTTTTTGAAAGAGGGCGTGGCTGAAGCCGCGCCCTCTTTCAAAAACTGGGTTCGCCTTAGCGCCCATGCCCCTGCCAATCATTACTTTGCAAAATCTTTGAAACTTCCTGATTTTGGGGATTTTGGGCAGCCATCCAAAATCCAAACGTCCAAAGTGCTTGTGAGGGAAGCCGCTCTCCGTCACACTATGAAAAACGTTGTTTGATATCCAACTAACTCAGCAACTTGACTGAGCAACCTGACTGAGCAACCTGACTGAGCAACCGAGGGAAAGAGGGAAGTTATGCGCGTTCTGATGATGGGGGGAACCCGGTTTATCGGGGTGTATTTGACGAAGCGATTGGTAGAGCAAGGGCATGAGGTGGTGCTGTTCAACCGGGGCAACCACCCGGCTCCTGTGAAAGGGGTGCAGCAGATTGTGGGCGATCGCAAAGACAGCGAAGGGCTGAAGGCGAAGCTTCTGGGCGAATCCTTCGACGCCATTTTTGACAACAATGGACGGGAACTGAGCGATACCCAACCGCTGGTAGAGCTGTTCAACGGCAAGATTCAGCACTTTATCTATGTCAGTTCTGCCGGGGTTTATCTGAAGTCTGATGAGATGCCCCATGTAGAAGGGGATCCCGTCGATCCAAAGAGCCGCCATCGGGGCAAGTTTGAGACGGAAAGCTACCTGGCAGAGCAGGGGGTGCCCTTCACTTCCGTGCGCCCTGTCTATATCTATGGACCGCAAAACTACAACGACCTGGAAGCCTGGTTCTTCGACCGGATTGTGCGCGATCGCCCCATCCCGATTCCCGGCAACGGCATGGCGATGACCCAACTGGGGCACTGCGGCGACCTGGCAGACGCAATGGCAGCAATTTTGGGCAACGAGAAAGCGACCGGGCAAATTTATAACGTGTCGGGCGATCGCTATGTCACCTTCACCGGGCTGGCTCGTGCCTGTGCCGCTGCTGCTGGCAAAGATCCCAACAAGCTGGATCTGGTTTACTACGACCCCAAAGCCTTCGACTTTGGCAAACGCAAAGCCTTCCCCATGCGGGTGCAACATTTCTTCACCGACATCCACAAAGCAAAAACGGAGCTGGATTGGGCACCCAAGTTTGACCTGATTTCTGGGCTCAAAGACGCCTTCCAGAACGACTATTTACCCAGTGGGCGCGATCGCCACGACATCGACTTCTCCACCGACGACGAAATCCTCTCTGCCTGAAGCCCACGCCTCTTCTAAAGACGGCATTTCATGCCGTAGGATAGCCGTCCCGGCTGTCCCCAGGTTAGACAGGACACCTAACCCACACTCACTCAAAATCCAAAATCTAAAATCCAAAATCCAAAATTGCGAATGTCTGCGGTTTCCCCTCCTTCAACTTCCCTCAAAGAGCGCATTATCGTGCCGCTAGATGTTCCGACTGTCGAGGCGGCGATCGCCCTGCTCGACCAGCTTCCTGAAGTCACGTTCTGGAAAGTGGGACTGGAACTGTTTGTCAGCACTGGTTCTGAGATTCTGACCCTGCTCAAGCAACGGGGGAAGCGAATTTTTCTGGATCTAAAGTTTCATGACATCCCCAACACGATGGCGGGAGCCTGTCGGGCGGCGGGGCGCTATGGCGTAGACCTGGTGACGCTGCATTCCACAGCGGGGCGAGAGGCTCTGATGGCGTCGGTGGCAGCGGCGCAGGAGGGGGCGGTGGCAGCGGGGTGCGATGCGCCGCGATTGATTGCCGTTACCCTGCTGACCAGTATTGATGGGCGATCGCTGGCGTTTGACCTGAAAGTGCCGCTGGAGTTGCCGGAATACGCGCTCCAAATGGCGTTGCTGGCGAAAGAGAGCGGTTTGAGCGGCGTTGTCTGCTCACCCAAAGAAGCCCAGGAGATTCGGGAGACCTGCGGAGAGAAATTTCTGCGGGTATGTCCGGGGGTGCGTCCGGCATGGGCGCAGGCGGGGGATCAGCGGCGATCGCTCACCCCCGCTGCGGCATTTCAGGCGGGAGCCAGCTATCTCGTCATCGGTCGCCCCATCACTGCCCAACCCGATCCCGCTGCCGCCTTCGCTAAAATTTGTGATGAACTGGATGCAACAGCGTGATGAAACGAGGGCTGAGTTTGGGGCTAATAGCTGCATGGCTCCTCGGTACGGGTATGGCATGGGCACAGCCAGAAATCGACCCACTGCCCGAAGCGGTGGGCGATGACCTGCGCCAGACCGGGCTTTGCCCTGCGGAGCTAGAAACCTTGATGCCGCTGTTATTGCGCGATCTGCCCGGTTATGCGAATCGGGTGATCCAGCGGGCACGGGTGCGCGATCGCCCCGCCGACATCTCCGGCTACATCCTGCTCAGCAGCCCTCCCGACCTCGACCCGCCCCCCTTCGACCCCGGCAATCCGCCTCGCCTGGAACCCATTGACCCCGAATCGAACGTTCAGCAAGTCTTTTTCACCACATTAGAACGACAGTACGGCATCAGCGGGTTTGCCCAAATTCAAGCCCATCACCGACTGTTCCTGACCCTTACCGACAATGCGGGCTGGCGAATTGTGTTGATGCAAACCATTTATAATGCCTATCCTGGCGGCGAGTTGCTTTCAGAACCACGCGACAGCACCTATGGCGTCGTCGCCCAGGGAATTGAGTTGTGGCTGCGGGATTGCCGCGCCGGATCTGTTGATTTGTCACCGCTCTAAATTCCCCCAAATTGCTCCAAGGGTAGTCCTCAAAGGGTAATGATTTTTGGGTGTGTGGGCGCTGCCCACACACCCAAAAATCATTACCTCAATACCACCACCGCTCCAAGAAACAGAAATTCCATTTTTGGGAAAGTATTACACCGCACCACTTTCCCAAAAATCCATCCTGGTTTTGGGCACATAGCGCTATAGATTAAGACTTGTCGTAAATTTCGTGACACTCCAAACCCTATCGACTAGATTTGGAGGGAATTTACAGTATGGGAAGGGGATTTTTCGCCTGTTCCCAAAAGTTTTTTATCGATTGAGTTCGCAAGTCCTGTTGAAGCGACTGGGTTGTCTTAGCTCTGGTAACAGGTTGAGGGAACTGAGTTTGGGTCAAAAAGTGGAACGAGCACCTGTGTGAGAGAGTGAGCAATATGAATCAGAGAGTTTTTGCATCGCGCCTTATTTTTCTGATGCTGTTGACTTGGGGAGCGCTGGGTTTGGGCGGATCGAGGGCGATCGCCGCTGCTCCTATAACCGCAGCCGAAAAGCAGTTTTTGCAGACAACACAACCCGATACAACACCCGGCATAACTCCCGATATAACTTCCGATATAACTTCCGACATAACAACTGCGGTGGAATGGGCGATCGCCCCCACCCCAACGGGAGAAACCCTTGGCTCCTCTGAGGCTGAAGCTGCCAGCAAAATAGAAACCTTCCTGAGTGGCAACGCAGCGACAGCGCCAGCCACCTTACCTGTGCCAGCGCCATCGGCAGTGGCAGAGGCGACAACCCTGACAGAATTTCTGACGACTCCCCCCTCTACCTCGGCAACGGATCTGGATGGCAGAGAGCCAACGGCTGAAGTGCAGACAGATGAAGTGCAGACAGATGAAGTGGGGCTGGCGATCGCCGCCACCGTCCCCGAACTCGCTCAGGCAGAACCACAAGGCATTCGCCCACCCCGCGTTATCCGGGAACCCAGAGAAGACATCGATACGCTGACCTTTTCCCTATTCAACTGGCTGGTCGAACCGACAACACTCCAGGGGGCTTTGCGCCGTCGCGTAGTCACCACCTCCATCAAAACCACCGGACTTGCGCTCCTGGGTAGTGTCGTCGTTCCCGTTGGCGAAAACTCTCACCTGGGGCTGGTGTTGGAAGGGGGGGAAAACATTCTCGCCTTTGATCTGGGTTTTATCAGCGCGTCCGAAAATCCCCGCTCTGGTTTTGGGGCAAATATCTTCAACCAGCGATCGCTGCTGGGAACCTTCCGCTTTGGGGAGAATGAGTTAGACTTGCCCAACGGCGAAACGCCCTGGATTCACCGTCTGGGTGCGGGGGTGGAATATTACCTGCCCTTTGCCGACGACTTTGAATCGGCGATCGGTTTGTCCTATCAGCGCGTCTCCGTGCGCGACGATGTGTTCACGGATTCTCTCTTCGCTGAAGATGAGGATGGCAATGCGCTGACGGTAGACTCCGACGGCATCGACGACCTGCTGACCCTCAATTTCGTAGCTGTGCGCGACAATCGTGTGCGCCCAACCTCCGCCCTCACCGTCGATGGCAATGTCCTGCGGTTTGGGGTGAACCAGGGCTTTAACCTGGGTGAAGAAAATGCTTATACCCAACTTGTCGGCAACTATACGGAATACCTGCCCTTACCGCTTTTTCGCTTCGATGAAGGACCACGGGTGCTCATCCTGAATGTGCAGGGGGGCATTGGGTTGGGAGATGTGCCACCCTACGAAGGCTTCAACATTGGTGGACGCAGTTCGGTGCGGGGCTATAACAGTGGCGAAATTAGCACGGCATCCAGTTTCCTCCAGGCAACGGCGGAGTATCGCTTCCCGGTTGCCCAATTCGAGTTCCGCGATCGCCCCATCTTTATGCGTGGCGCACTCTTCACAGAATTTGCCACCGACTTTGGCACCGCCGATGAGGTGATTGGTGAACCTGCCGAAGTTCGCGATAAGCCGGGGTCGGGATTCGGCTTCGGTGTAGGTTTACATACAATCCTGGGGAGTCTTTATAACCGCATCGAATTGGGCGTCTCCGACGAGGGGGATGTGGACTTCATCTTCACCTTTGGCGATCGCTTCTAAGCGTACTCCCAGACAATAGCCCCCCATAGTTAAGAAAGCCGGTGTAAGAAAGCCGATGCGGCTTAGCTGCACCTGCTTTCCCAAATATGGGGGTTATTTCCGTACTTGGCGATCTCCAAAAAAAATATCCCGATTTTTTGAAAGAGGGCGCGGCTAAGCCGCGCCCTCTTTCAAAAAATCGGGATATTCTTTCTCAGAAATGTCCTTAGCGCTTAACGGTTAAACAGGTCATTCAGGCGCTGAACCGTGGATTTCGTTGCCTGCTGCTTGATGCGCTGATAGGCTTCGGCGACTTCCGTGGCAAACTGATTTTCCACCGCATCAGCGGTTTCCCGATCGGGATAGCCTCGATAGGCAGCTTCGCCCCGTTCGGACTTCAAAATATTCTTGGTTAATTCTCGGATTAACTCTTCGTCTACCGTTGGACAAAAATCATCGAGATCCTGACTATTGAGAATCTGCATTTTTGCTTTATGGCGGATGAACCCACGAACCGGATAGGAATTACGAGCAAGTTCCATAACAATTAATGAATGCGTGACGACAGGAGAGCTACAACGCTGTAAGGCGATCGCCCATCTAACCTGCCGAAGCCACTACGCCCAAAATACGGTAATAATCGGCAAAAACGATGGGGTTTATCTCTTCATGTGCCTATCGTGCCCAAGAGAATCGCCCAAACCATCGTTCTTTCGGCAGAACAGAAGGTATGACATCTGGAGGGCGATCGCACCTACCACAGCGAAGTTGAGTCTTCCAGAATACATAGGCGCGGATTAGGAATAGATTAAGAAAAAACAAAGAATTTAAAAATATTCCGAAAGAAAGTTTTCAAACCTGACGGGGTTACCCTCAATTGCCTGAAGACTGAGGATTAATTAAAATCCAAAACCTGTTTTTTGAAAGCACGGCACAGCCGCGCTTTCAAAAAACAAATTTTGGATTTTAATCTATTCGCGTTGCTAAGAAAAACCGCCGACAGGACTCCAGAAACCTGTCAGCGGATGAGCTACACACATCGGGCATATTGGGTTCAACCAAGCGCAGGGAAGCCAAACATCCTCTCGCTTCCGCCAGGAACACCAACCAAGAAAATGTAGATAGGTTGTTAGATAGGCTAGATAGCCATTAGATCGCCATTAGATAGCCGGGTAAACCTGCAACAGCACTTCGGAAATATAGCCATACCCCAGCACAAACTGGCTGCACTCATGCTGGGTTGGACCCACCTCAATCGTGGCAGAGACCTTGTATAGCCCCGGTTCCATCCCAAGATCGCTGGGCATTCCCTCCAGTTCAATCTCGTAAAAAAATTCGTCTTTTTCGGTCACGATGGTCGCTTCCACATCCAACTCCGAGGCTCTGCGACCCTGCCCTTCAAAGTGAAAGTTCACAGTAATCTGCGTTCCCAGGCACATCAACAGCGCCGAGAGGGGGCTTTTGTTGAAGCGGATATCCAGGGATGCCAGAAAAAGCTCGTCTGCGGCAATGATGGAGGGTGTCTGTCCGGGATACGGCGCGGGAATTTCGTTGGCTGTGCCCGCAATGCTCAGCGCCGACAGCTCAAAACTGACCGGACCCAGAATGTGTTGAGAACGTGTCTCGGAGTCGGTGTGCTGCTGGGGCTGTGCCTTTGGGCGAGAGGCTTTGGCAGAGGCTTTAGCAGAAGATGGGGTAGAAGATTTGGCAGAAGAGATAGACGCAGTTGCTTTGACCATGGGGCTTGTCCTTAGCGATGTACAGGTTACAGAGCAAGCAGAGAAAAGGAATTTTGGGGACTCGATCCATTGCCCTTCCCACCTGGATCTACTATGGCAACTGTCCTGTTTTCGCAACAGTCCCCAAGTTGGGTACTTTTTGGGGAACGTCCTCCAAGGATGATTTTGTGTGCGCTTAACGCACGCAAAATCAAGGGTTTTAGGAGATTTCTGAGAAAGAATATCCCCATTTTTTGAGAGAGGGGCGGCTAAGCCGCGCCCTCTCTCAAAAAATCGGGATATTCTTTTCTGAAGATCGCCTTAAAAACATGGCGAAGGTGCTGTTTGAAAAGACTGGAGAATCAGGAGCGCGATCGCTTAATTCGGTCAATTTCTGCCTGCAACTCTTCCAACTCTCGCCGCAGACGCTCCACATCCTCTGCCCCGGTGGTTGCAGCACTGTTGGTGGTCGGTGTGGTTTCCACATCCACCGCCCCCGCTGAGGTCTGGCGATAGTTCCCCGCGCGAGTTTGGCGATAGTCTTCAGAATTTGCCCATGCCTGCAAATAGGACACCCGCTCAACGGTGAAGGGGTGGGTTTGGAAGGTATTTTGCGAAAAATTATTGTAGAGAAAAAATTTGTAGACCTGGTTCAATCCATCCTGATCCAGCGCTTGATAACTTTGCGATTGCCGGATGAACTCTTGCAAGTTCAGCTCATTGGCGTAGCGGTTGCTGCCCCCTGCCAGGTGCATCATGTTTTGCAGAACAGGTTCCAGGTCATCCATCACCAGCAGAGCCGCGCGATCGGCAGAGAGTTCTGCCTTGCGCTTCCATTCGAAAAACGCCACCAGCAGCCCCGTTGTGATCAGGGTGCTGACACCAAAGGTCATGTCTGCCAGCCCAGAGGTAACGAGCATCGTCCAATACGCCATCTGGGTGAGGGTGACATGCCCACACTTCAGGTGTCCCAGTTCGTGAGCAATGACCGATCGCAATTCCTGGGCACCGCTAATGTCGAGGAGTCCGGTGGTCAGCACAACCGAGGGACGCTCCTGCCCGATCGCATAGGCATTCACCAGCGGGTTTTGCGACACAAACAGGGTTGGCTCTGGGGTAATGTCCAGATCTCGCAAGCATTCCCTATAGATTTGATAAATGCTGGAATACTGCCGGGGACCGACTTCGATGCCGTTGCCCATGAGGTAAATGTAGCGGGGGCGATCGAGGGTAAATTCGAGAAACCGACGGGCAACGAGGTCAAAACCAGGCACACTGCGCAGCGCATCCTCGGCTTGCGCATCGAGGGGATGGCGAAAGGCAGACGCCGAAATTCCGGGGTAGGAGGGCATAGTCGGAAGTAGGGTAAGCGCGAAGGAATGGGTTCATTCTGCACCGGGAGTTTGCAATTCGGCAAGATCACGTATCCAGTGGTGCTAACCCGGCTCGTTCCAGAATCTTGGGAATTAGGTCTTCGCGGCGCACCGCCATCATGTGAACCCCCTGGCAGAGTTGGCGGGCAGCCTGGACTTGCTCGGCGGCGATCGCCATCCCCTCCTCCAGCGGATTTTCAGCCCGCTCCAGCCGCTCAATAATTGGCTCTGGAATCGTTACTCCCGGCACATTTTTGTTGATGAAGCGGGCATTTTTCGCCGACTTCAACAGAAAAATTCCAGCAAGAATAGGGCGATTGCAGCCAACGGCAATCTGATCCATAAACTTTTCCAGGCGATCGAAATCCGAAATGAGTTGGCTTTGAAAAAACTGTGCTCCTGCCTCCAGCTTGCGCTCAAACCGTCGCTGCAACCCCGACCAACTGCCACATTGGGGGTCGATCGCCGCTCCAGAAAAAAGGGTAGTGGGGCTGTCGGGCAAAGGCTTATCATTGCAATCGCAGCCCTGGTTGAGCTTACTGATCAGCCGCAGCAAGCGGATGGATTCCATGTCGAATACGGCTTTGGCATCGGGGTGGTCGCCCGCAGCGATGGGGTCGCCCGTCAGCGCCAGCACATTGCGGATGCCGAGCGCCTGTGCGCCCATCAGGTCAGCTTGCAGGGCAATGCGGTTGCGATCGCGACAGGCGATTTGATAAATCGGCTCAATCCCCTGCTGCTGCAACACCGCCGATGCCGCCAGGGACGACATCCGCAGCACCGCCCGACTGCCATCGGTCACGTTCACCCCATGCACCCAGTCCTTCAGCAACGCCCCCATCTCCAGCATGTGGGACGGGTCGCCACCTTTAGGCGGCATCACTTCAGCGGTGACGAGAAATTCACCCGATTGCACAGCACGTTGCAGGCGTGAAGGGCGATCGAAACCAGGGTCAGGAAAAGAAAACATGCCGGTACGCAACATCAAAAGCGGGAATGAAGCATATCCAGCTTACCCTACTCCCTCGCCGAGTACGGCAAGGTAAAGCCCATCGCTTGCTTGACCTTAGCCAGGGTTTGGTTGGCAAGTGCTGCCGCCTTCTCGCTTCCCTGCTGCAACACCGAGTCCAGATAGCCCGGTTCTGCCATAATCTCCCGGTACTTTTCCTGGATGGGTTCAAGGGCGGCGATCGCCGCTTCCGTTAGCAAAGGCTTGAACTGCCCCCAACCCATCTCTGCACATTCTGCCGCTACCGTCTCTTTCTTCTGGTCAGACAGCACCATGTAGAGGGTGAGCAGGTTGTTGCATTCCGGGCGATCGGCATCATCAAACCACAGCCCCCGCACCGAGTCTGTCTTACAACGCTTAATCTTGCGGCGAATGTCGTCGGGCGAATCCAGCAAGTTGATCCGGCTCAATTCTGAAGGATCTGACTTCGACATCTTCTTGGTGCCATCCGTCAGGCTCATCACCCTTGCGCCTTCTTTGCGGATCATCGGGTCGGGCAACTTCAAAATGGGCTTTTCTTCGGTGCTGAACTGGTAGTTGAGGCGGGCAGCAATGTCGCGGGTCAGTTCTAAATGTTGCTTCTGATCTTCGCCCACGGGCACTTTGTCCGGCTCATACAGCAAAATATCCGCTGCCATCAGCGCCGGATACATCAGCAAACCTGCCCCTACGTTTTCACCCTGCTTCACCGACTTCTCCTTGAACTGGATCATGTCTTCCAGCCAGTTGAGCGGTGTAATGCAGGTAAACAACCACGCCAGTTCGCTGTGAGCGGGGACATGGGATTGCAAAAAGATGGTGGCATGTTCCAGGCTGATGCCGCTGGCGAGGTAGAGCGCTGCCACCTTGCGGGCATTCTCTCCCAGGGTTGCCGGGTCGTGGGGCACCGTAATGGCATGAAGATCTGCCATAAACAGGTAACTGTCGTAATCCTGCTGAATCTCGACCCAATTGCGAATTGCCCCTAAATAGTTCCCCAGATGCAATTCACCTGTGGGTTGAATGCCAGAGAGAACTCGCTGCTTGCCCATATCCATTTGCTACTTGCTTTGACCTGATAAGAGTAATGACTGTCTAGATTAACGAGTGTTTGACCACGAGTGTGCGTTAGAAGGTTCGTAGATTGAACGTTTTCACCACCTCATGCTCGATAACCCTATGCGATCGTAATGCATCTTAATTATCGCTTCCGAACGCCAGGAGGATGGGAGAAATTTTCAGCGTTTTCATGGAAAATCGGCTTCTGGAAAAACTGATTTACCCCATAAACCGATTCCATTTGCTCAATACCTTCGCCATTTTTCTCAACTCCTTTCTAACTTTCTTAGGATCACGTACGAAATAAAACCCGGAATTTTTGATGAGAAGCGCGGCATTGTCGCGCTTCTCATCAAAAATTCCGGGTTTTATTTTATTTTCGATCCTTAGTTTTTGGTCGGCTTTCACCCCCGCGACAGTTGCCACATAGCCTTTTTGTTTGCGATAATTTAAGAAATGTAAATGACCTGAAGCGTCTCTCTGGGAAACTCCTCATGCTGCAATCCACTCTACCGAACGAAAGCTTGCACGAATGTATCGAGTTGGCAAAGGATCCGAAGGCACACCGCGCAGCGGATGAGGCGTTCGCAGCAATTAAGGGAGCCCTGAGCGATGCTCCTGACGATACGTTAGAAGTTGTCGAGAAGCTCTGGCAAGAACTCCTCACTGCCCGTCGCTCGGCTGCCTTTTGGGAGCAGATCAGTGATGTCGAGCGTGCAATGACGGAGCGGCTGGCAGCTGACCATTTCCAGCTCAAGCAAAATTATCTGCGGCTACTGCAAGAGCAGTAGGGCAGCTCTAAAGCAAAAAGCCATTTTGGGAAAGGCAGATGCGGCTTAGTCGCATCTGCCTTTCCCAAAATGGCTTTTTGCTTGCTTGGAGCGCTCTTAATCAGGATTAATTTTGCCACTGCGGGGTCTGCGTCGTAGGGCAGGCGGAGCTTGCCCGCGATACCAGCGTTGCCACTCCTTGGTGCTGCGAATTGCCAACCACAGCAGCAGCAGCGCGATCAGCCCACCCTGCCGGGGCGCATCAAAGGCAAACAGCACCAGACAGACGCACAGAAAGTCTTGCGCAAAAATGACCCAGAGGGGCAACCCTCGCAGGCGGAAGAACCAGCCCACCTGCACGAGTTGAAGCACTAGTGCCAGTAAGCCTCCGACTAAGCCCACCAGCGGAATGAGGCGCGTATCCACCGCCACGACACGGGCGACACCAATTCCGGCGATCGCCCCCACCACTGGACCCAAAATCAGTTGTGAGAGTTGCAAAAATCGCTGGGTTAGAGGATTTTTGGAACACAGCAACTCGCCCAATGACCAGCACACCAATATGCCAATGGCAACACTTTTGGGCAGCCGTGAGATCAACGGCATTTGCATCCACAAAGCATCGCTGTAGATCAGCCCTGTGAGCAGCAGTGGCAAAGCCACCCGCATTCCAGCAGCAGCAGAAATAGAAAGAGCAGCAAGGATTTCTACCATGCTTTTTACAGTCACCCTGAAATGAATTGGGGTAGCGCCTGGGCAAACATGCAGGTCTGTTTATGAGAGGTCAATGCAGATGTTTTCAATCTAAAACAACTGCTGTTCCTCCCGCAGATCATGACGGAGAAAATCTGAATTCGGCTGCATTTTGCACCAGATTCTATTTTTCCTTGCTCAGATCGTCACGGAATCCTTGCTCAGAAAAATGGGACGCAACACGGGACACAACATGGGACACAACATGGGACAACAAGCAGTTGGACGATAACAGCCCTGGTCCACATTCATCAGATTACCCAGGTCAGTCTCTATAACTATCCCAGACAGGACTTATGCAGTTGAGCGTTTTGGGGCGCGGTGCGCCCCAAAACGCTCAACTTGTGGGTTTTCGCACGAAGTGCGTAAGCCCTGCCAGAGATATTCTTAAGATTTGCCATCAGAAAAATGTTGAGCCTATCTATCAACTTGGGTAGGCTAGGTCATCTTGTGCAGTTCCTTGGTTAGCTACGAAACGCGAGGAAAAGCGAAAAATCCAATTTCAAGGTAATCGCGATTGACTGATGCGGTTTCCCAGGCTGCGCTCCAGACTATTCCCGTGTCTCTCCCAGGCAAACGTCGATCCGTGCATCTTGTTGCTCAAACGCTCACTCCAGGCTTCTGCCCCCTGCCACTTCTCAGTCTTCTCTTCCCCTGGAGATCAACGATGTCTAAAGGAGTGATATTGTTAAATTTGATTTCACGTTCAGAGTCAGTCCTACCCCTATGCAGGCGATCGTTGTGATCAAACCAGCCTCCAGAAATCACCTGTTTTGTTCCTGTTCTTCTTGTGACTCCAATTGGCTTTAGTAAAACGTTTCAGAGACTGTTTTGCAGACTATGGGTTAACTAAAGCCAAAGCTCACAGGCTTGTCATTGTTATGGCTGACCTTCAGCCTACAGATCAGGTTGCTGCCCCCTGACGCTGTCGTTTGTTCCTTGTCGTGTTCGTCGATTTGACATGCTGACATTGTTGTCGCTTTTGCTTCCGGCTCAATTGCCGTCACCACCTCTCGAACCTCCTCCTGCGGCTCTCCGAATTGAGCAAATTGTTTTGCCTCATGAAGTTCGACCACTGCCAGGAGAATTGAATTCTGTTCCTGTTTTCAATAGCAACAGTCCAGAGGTCGTTCAACAACCAGGTATATTGCTCTCCACTTTTCCGCCCGACGGAATGAGAGTACCTGAAGCTCACTTGGATTATGCCTTCGAAGGGCGCTTCGATATTTTTGCCCATCACATTGCTCGGGGTACAACGCCGACCGATGTACGCACCATGTTTCTGGGAATTTTGATTCGCAATCCCAGCGATGAGCCTGTGACAGTCGAAGTTCCCCAGGCGGTGACCTATCTCAGCCAGGAAGCGCCTTTTTACGACCTGCCTTCCTACGTATCGGATACGGCTGGGCAGGTTTTTGCGGGACCGGGTAGCCGCACCACAACCGATATCCTGCGGGGTCTTGATCAAGGCTTTTTGCCCGATCGCTTTACCCTGCCCCCACGCAGCACACAGTTGTTGATGAGCGCGCCGATTCCTTTGCGCAGTCTGCAGGAGTTCCGTAGTGGTGCGCCCCTGCCTCCCTACGCCGATGGCATTGGTGGCTTAGATTCTGCTGACAATACCGAGACGGCGGGGGGTCCCCGTCCTGCTGCCCTGCCACGCCCAGCCAACCAACAGTTACCGATTAACGGGCGCACGGCTATGATGTATTTGGAGAGTGATGGTCCGGTGTATCTCGCTAGCCTGGGTATGTTTGGGCATATTTTGCCGGATGGGCGAGAACGCACACCCACACTCGACGAATGGGTTAACCTGCTGCGCGAAGGCGGGCTGGCAGGTCCACGGGATATTGCACCCACCTCTCCTGATCGGGGAGGGCGGGGGCGCTTTTTCTATGGACGGGTTGCTGGCGTAGCCCAGGGTTCATTGTGGGAAGCGCGTTTGACTGACTCGTCTGATGGCGATCGCTTTACCATCCCCGAACCCGGTGGAGCTGTTTCCTATGCCATTAGCACGGTCGATCGCAATACCCTGGGTACAGGGCAGATTCAGAGCGCGCCCATGCTGGCACGCTATTCCGACACTGCCTATCGCGCCCACGGCAACTATGGCATCCATTACAACCTGGATTTGCCCCTGCACAACCCCAGTGACACCACCCGCAATGTGGCGATCCTGTTTCAGACACCCATTAAAGATGAAAGCCTGGATGGTGGTGGGTTACGCTTCCTCAGTCCTCCCATCAACCGTATTTTCTATCGAGGCACGTTACGCCTGCGATATGAGAACAACTGGGGAATGGAGCGTACCCGCTATGTGCATGTTGTTCAACGCCGGGGGCAGCAGGGTGAGCCCTTGCTAACGCTGCAACTGCAACCTGGGGAAGATCGAATGGTAGAGGTCGATTTTCTTTATCCGCCCGATGCAACACCACCCCAGGCTTTGACCATTCAAACCCTGGCTCCCAATGTCATTCCTCAACCAGAACCGGATGATTTCTACCCATCCCTGGGGCGTGACATCAGTAACGACCAAGAGATCAGCAACTAATAAAAGTGGGTAGGGTGAGGCGATCGCAAGATCGCCCACTCTCCTCCAGGAATGCTCCAAGCCATCAAGCCCACTTCAGATAGTTTGTTGGAAACGTACACTGCGCGTGCGTTTCCAACAAACTATCTGCTTTGGTTTCGAGAATTCGATATGATTGCCTGCTTAAAATACTCGCCAATTTTTCTCAAACCCTTAATTCTGGGTTGTATTTCGTACGTGCTCCTTACCATCGCTATTTACCCTTCTCCAGAGGTGCATGGAGTGATTTTGAAAGCGTTGTGCACAACGCTTTCAAAATCGCCTTCGAAGTCGTGTACTCTCCTGATTTGGGGTATGGTGGCTTGTAGATGGCGAGTGGGCTACTGGCAGCCTGGTTCAAGCTGGATAGGCGTTGCACAGGTAGCTGTGTGTTGAAGTTCCAGCGGGAACTCTAACATTTTTGGATAAGTCGAAACGCTTATCTCTTTATTTTCCGTGGGAGCAAGATTGGATGGTTGATTGGCGTTGGAGCGCGGGGTTGGCAGCAGCGATTGTGGTGCTGACAGGCAATGGAGTTGGGGCATTGGATGCGCCGCCTCTGGTTGCCCAGGTTCCCCTGAACGCGGCTGAGCAGGAATTGAGCCGGGGCGTGCAACTGATTCAGCAAGGGCAAACAGATGGAGCGATCGCCGCCTTCCGCCGTGCAGCTGAACTGGACCCCACCCTCGCCCCTGCCCATTACAACTTAGGATTGGCGCTGCGCCAACAAGGGCAACTGCAAGCAGCAGCGACGGCATTTTACCAGGCAACCCAGGCAGACCCAGGTTTTGCCCTTGCCTATGCCAATTTGGGCGCGGCGTTGCTGGAAGGCAATACCCTCCCCCTCTCCCAACAATACCTGGAACGCGCCATTCAGCTTGACCCGCAGTTAGGGTTGGCGTACTACAATCTGGGCTTGGTGCAGCGCCTTCAAGGCAATGAAACGGAGGCGATCGCCGCTCTCCAACGCTCTGCCCAGCTTAGCCCCAGTGCACCAGAATCCTACTACCACCTGGGTTTGGTATATCAGCAACAGGGACGGCGAGATACGGCGATCGCCAACTTCCGGCGGGCGATCGAAATTAACCCCAGCTACGCCGAAGCCCACTACAGCCTTGGCACGCTTCAATTTGAGCAGGGCAACCTGGATACTGCCCTCAACTCGTTCCGCAGCGCGGCGCAGGCAAATCCTAACTATGCCAATGCCTACTATGGTGCGGGGCTGGTCTTCCTGCAGCAACAGCGCTATCCCGAAGCCCAGCGGGTGCTGCAATATGCCCGCGAACTCTACGCCAACCAGGGCAACACAACCTGGGCAAACAGTGCGGCTCAATTACTTCAGCAAGCCCAGTTGCGGAGCGGAGGCTAAGGACATTTCTGAGAAAGAATTTCTCCATTTTTTTGAGAAAGAGTGCGGCTTCGCCGCACTCTTTCTCAAAAAAATGGAGAAATTCTTTCATGGAGATCACCCAATGTCGGGGGCATAAATTTAGTGCGAAGGGATCTGCGGGTTGATCATACCAACTCTCTGAAATCCCACTTCAGATATGTTTTGAAACGTCCGCTGCGCGGGCATTTTAAAACATATCTGGTTCTAGTTTTCGAGGACTTTGTATAAGATCCCGATTTTTGAGAGAGAAGGCTGGCTCTGCCAGCCTTCTCTCTCAAAAATCGGGATCTTATTTTCTTGGAGTACTCTTACAGTTTTTCTGTGCAACCGATCGCCCTCCTGGGAATCCTGAGAATGATCAGGGTTTGGCAAGGTAGCAATGGCGGTTTACATTCGGGAGCGATCGCCCAATCGACGGCGAAACGTTTTGTTGATGCTCCTTGGTTTGCTCGTACTGAGTGGACTGGCAGGAGGAATGTGGTGGCTATCCAAAACCGTTGGCAACGCTGCTGAAGTTGGCTCGGTTGGTAAAGCTACTGAGCCGTCTGGGGAAAGTGACCCCTCCAATTGGTTCCGTAGATTATTCAATCGCGGCTCTACAGAGCCATTGCTAGAGCCATTACCCCAAGATCCGCTGATCCAAGTTTTCTTTAACCATTCCCAGGCAGCTCAGTATACCGAACCCTATCGAGAAATTGAGCGATCGGGGGATGATCTGGAGCAGGTTATTATCGCAGCGATTCAATCGGCGGAAGTTTCGGTGGATATGGCGGTGCAGGAGTTGCGGCTGCCAGGTATTGCGGCTGCACTGCGAGAGCGGCATCAGGCAGGTGTCCGGGTGCGGGTAATTCTGGAGAATTCCTATCGGCGTCCCCTCAGTGCCATTACGCCCCAGGAAGTTGCGGCGATGGAGGAGCGCGATCGCCATCGCTTTGCTGACAGCGTACAAATCATTGACAGCAACCTGGACGGGCAACTTTCACCCGAAGAAATTGCAGAAAACGATGCCTTAATTGTGCTGCAAAACGCAGGGATTCCCATTCTGGACGATCGCGCCGACGGTTCTGCTGGCAGCGGCTTAATGCACCACAAGTTCGTCGTTGTAGACGATCGCCTGGTTATCCTCGGATCGGCAAATTTTACGTCCTCCGACATCCACGGCGACTTCCTGCGTCCTGACTCCCGTGGCAATGCCAACCACCTCCTCCGCATCGACAGTTCCGCCATTGCCCGCATCTTTGCCCAGGAATTTGCGCTGATGTGGGGTGATGGCGTTGGCGGTGCGGCAGATAGCTTGTTTGGCTTACAGAAGCCTCTCCGTGCCCCACAAACCATCAATCTTACAGGCTCGACCGTTTACGTTCAGTTTTCGCCAACGTCACCCAGCCGCGACTGGTGGCAGAGTGGCAATGGGTTCATCGGGCGGGTACTGAGCGGGGCGTCTCAACAAGTTGACCTGGCACTGTTTGTATTCAGTGACCAGAACCTGAGTTCTCTTTTGGAAGAGCGGCACCAGATTGGCGTATCAGTACGGGCACTCATCGACGAGGGCTTCATCTATCGTAGTTACAGCGAGGGCTTAGACATGCTGGGAATTACGCTGGCAGATCATCGCTGCCGCATTGAAGAAGCGAATGAACCCTGGGAACAAGCGATCGCCACCGTCGGCACCCCCACCCTCCCCGAAGGCGACATGCTACACCACAAGTTTGCCGTCATCGACAGGCGCATCGTCATCACTGGCTCCCAAAATTGGAGCAACGCCGCCAACCACAACAATGACGAAAATATTGTGGTCATCCATAATCCCACCGTCGCAGCCCATTTCCAGCGGGAGTTCGATCGCCTCTACAACACCGCCGCCCTCGGCATCCCCGTCCACATTCAAGAGAAGATGCAAGCGCAACAAACCCAGTGCAACCTTTGAGGACATGACTTTGCAGGTTAGTGCCCCTACGGTGGCGCTAACCTGCCATTTACCGTTCCACGAGCGCGCGTTGAATCATTTTGACAGCGTTGCGCAGCAACGTTGTCAAAATAACTTTCAAGTTACAGCGCTTCGCGCTTGAATCAGCCACAGTTGTTTTTGTGAGAGCCGTGCTCCGCGCGGCTCTCACAAAAACAATCTAGTTTTAAGCGCTTGAAAAGCGCTGTATGTCCAAAATCTAAATTCCAAAATCTAAATTCCAAAATCTAAATTCCAAAATCGGCAGCCGCTCTTTCGTTCGTTATGCTGAAAGATAGCGTGTGTAACGTTTCATTACCCGCGCTGTCCTCCATCCTTGCGAATCCCATGACCCAGACTTCCTCACGTATCTGCATCTTAGGCGGTGGCTTTGGTGGGCTATACACTGCCCTGCGTCTCAGCCAGCTTCCCTGGACGGCTTTGGAGAAACCAGAAATCCTGCTAATCGACCAGCGCGATCGCTTCCTCTTCGTCCCCTTGCTCTACGAACTGGTGACGGGAGAACTGCAAACCTGGGAAATCGCACCGCCCTTCACGGAATTGCTGGAAAACACAGGGATCCGCTTCATGCAGGCGAAGGTGACGGGGATTGACCTGGATCAAAAAACCGTCTTTTTGGAAAATCAGCCGGAAATTAGCTGCGATCGCCTCGTCATTGCCCTCGGTGGCGAAACCCCCATGAACCTCGCCCCAGGGGTCGCAGACCATGCCCTCGCCTTCCGCACCACCGACGATGCTTTCCGTCTGCAAGAACGCCTGCGGGAACTGGAAGAGTCGGATCGCGATCGCATTCGGGTGGCGATCGCCGGAGCAGGCTATAGCGGTGTAGAACTGTCGTGCAAGCTAGCAGATCGGTTGGGCGATCGGGGACGGGTACGCCTGGTGGAACTCTCCGACCAGATCTTGCGAACCTCCACCGACTTCAATCGCGAGACGGCACGCAAAGCCCTGGAACGCCACGGCATCTGGCTGGATCTGGAAACCCGCATCACCAACATCACCGCCGATAGCATTTCTCTGGACTACAAGGACAAAATCGATACTATTCCCGTCGATCTGGTGCTGTGGACGGTGGGTACAAAAGTGGCAGAAGCCCTCGAGCCGCTGCCCTGCAAGAAAAACGGTCGGGGGCAACTAATTGTTTCGCCCACCCTGCAATTGGAGGGCTACCCTGATGTGTTTGCCCTGGGCGACTCCGCTGAAAACTACGACGCCGAAGGGCAACTTGTCCCTGTGACCGCCCAATCCGCTTTCCAACAAGCCGACTATGCCGGCTGGAACATCTGGGCTTCCATGAATAACCGCCCCCTCCTTCCCTTCCGCTACCAACACTTTGGCGAAATGATGGCACTGGGCACCGATAACGCCACTCTCACAGGTATGGGCATTAAACTAGATGGCTCCTTCGCCTATGTCGTTCGCCGCCTCGCCTACCTGTATCGGATGCCCACCTTCGACCACCAACTTCGCGTTGGGCTGAACTGGATCGCCAAACCCCTGCGCGATTTGCTTACAACAACCTCGTCAGGACGTTGAAAACTACGCTTGATATTGTAAGGATCCATTCAGCTAGCTGAGTAGCCAAAACTGCTTAGGCGCAGGTACGAAATAGAACCCGGAATTTTTGATGAGAAGTGCGGCAATGCCGCACTTCTCATCAAAAATTCCGGGTTCTATTCTATTTTTAATCCTTAGGCGATCTCCAGAAAAGAATATCCCCATTTTTTGAGAGAGGGCGCGGCTTAGCCGCGCCCTCTCTCAAAAAATGGGGATATTCTTTCTCAGAAATCTCCGAACCAAGATGATTACGGCTATAAGTCCTGACTTCGTCATACGAAGGCTGCGATCTTGCCTTTAAATTGGCTGGTGTAGAGGTCGTAGTAGAGCCCCTGGAGTTGCAGTAGTTCGTCGTGGGTGCCCTGTTCAACGAGTTCTCCGGCTTTGAGGACGAGGATTTTGTCGGCGTGGCGGATGGTGCTGAGGCGGTGGGCGATGACGAAGCTGGTGCGCCCTGCCATGAGGCGATCGAGGGCTTCCTGGATTTTGGCTTCGGTACGGGTATCGACGTTGCTGGTGGCTTCGTCGAGGATGACCATGCGGGGGTTGGCGACCATCATGCGGGCGATGGTGAGGAGTTGGCGTTGTCCCTGGCTGAGGTTGCTGCCGCGTTCAGTCATCACGGTGTCGTAGCCGTTGGGGAGGCGCAGGATGAAGTCGTGGGCATTGGCGCGTTTGGCAGCTTCGATGCAGTCGGCTTCGGTGGCGTCCAGGCGGGCGTAGCGCAGGTTGTTCATCACGGTGTCGGAGAACAGGAAGGGTTCCTGGAGCACGATGCCCGTTTGCTGGCGGAGGCTGTCTTGCTGCACATCCAGCAGGTTGTAGCCGTCGATCGCAATTTCCCCCGCATCAATGTCGTAGTAACGGGTAATCAGGTTAATGATGGTGCTTTTTCCGGCTCCGGTGGGACCGCACAAGCCGATGGTTTGACCGGGCAGCACCTCAAAGCTGTTGTTTTTTAACACCCGGCGTCCCGGCACATAGCTAAAGTCCACGTTGCGGAAGGTGACTTTGCCCTGGATAGGCGGCATGGGGATGGCGTGGGGGCGATCGCACACCACAGGTTTCTCATCCAAAATCTGGAACACCCGCTCGGCGGAGGCGATCGCCGCCAGCACGAAGTTCAGAGTGTTGGCGATGTTGGTAATGGGTAGCCCAAACTGGCGGGTGTATTGCAGGAAGGCAGTTACGGTGCCGACATCCGCCTCCCCCCGCAGCGTCAGCAAACCGCCGACGAGGGCGACCAGTGCCACATCCAGGTTAGTGAGGACGAGGGTCATGGGGCGGCTGAGCAACGCGACAAATTGCGCCCGAATGCCCACTTTCATGGCTGCCTGGCTGATTTCTTCAAAGTTGGCGATCGCCTCTTCCTGTTGCTGGTAGGCAATCACCACGCGCTCGCCGCTGACGGTTTCCTCCATCATGCCGTTGAGGTTGCCGATTTCCGCTTGCAGCGCATCAAAGGCGGGACCAGAAATGCGGCTCACTATCGTCAGGAAGCCCAGCACCAGGGGAACAATGACACAGGCGGCGATCGCCATCCGCCAGTTCAGCAGAAACATGGCGACGATGATGAACAGGATTTTCACTGTCTCGCTCAGCAGCATCCCCAACCCATTGCGGAAAAACTGGGCAATCACCTCCGAGTCATCGGTAACGCGGCTCATCAGTTCGCCGATGGGCTGGCGATCGAAAAAGTTGAGCGACAGGGTTTGCATATGCTCAAACACATTGCGCCGCAAGGTGTAGAGCGCCCTTTGGGTAACTTTTGCCAGCACTTCTCCCTGGGTAAACAGCGCCAACCAACTCAGCAGCGCGGCTGCCCCCATCCACAGCACCAGATCCCGCAACAAAACCGGGTTAAAGCCTGTGGCAAGGCTGTTCAACCCTTCGCCCAGCAGGTAGGGAATCAGCAAATTCAGCACAGTACCGATCAGCAGCAGGATGAAGACCAATACCATCTCGCCCCGATAGCGGGTGACATAGCCCAGCAAGCGCCACAGCACCTGGTTCCGCGTGGCGAGTTCGGGAGGTGCGGTCTTTTCCCGGTGGCGATGGAGAAAATGCTTCATGCGGGGACACCTCCCAGTTGCGATTGGTAAATTTCTTGATACAGCGGGCTGGTTTGGAGCAGTTCTTCGTGGGTGCCCTGGGCGACGATTTCCCCGGCTTCGAGCAGAAAGATGCGATCGGCGGTGATGACGGTACTGATCCGCTGTGCCACGTAGAGTTTGGTGGTGCTCGCCATCAAATCCTGCACCGCATCCTGCACTCGCGCTTCTGTCGCCATGTCCAGGGCACTGGTGCTGTCGTCGAGGATCAGAATCTTGGGCTGCACCGCCAGGGCACGGGCAATGGAGAGCCGCTGCCGCTGCCCGCCAGAAAAGTTGCTGCCGCGCCGCGCCACCCCTGCATCGTAGCCTTCGGGGATAGCCGAGACAAAGCTGTGGGCATCTGCCGCCATTGCCGCCGCCATCAGGTCATCATCATCGGCATCGGGACGACCATAGCCAATGTTTTCCCGCACCGTACCGCTAAACAGCACTGCTTCCTGCAACGCAATGCCCACAAGCTGATGCAGGGTTTCAGCGGAGAGGTCACGCACATCCACCCCATCAATCAAAATGCGCCCCTCAGTCGTGTCGTAGAACCGGGAAATCAGGTTGACCAGGGTGGATTTGCCCGATCCCGTCGCTCCCAAAAACGCAGCCGTTTGCCCTGGCTCGATGGTGAGGTTGATGGTCTTCAGGACAGGCGTAGCGGGTTGCCCCTCCTGGGCGGGATAGCTGAAGCTGACATTTTCAAATACGATGCGCCCCTGTGCCGTAGCCGGATCGAGGGGAACGGGGTTGGCAGGCGCTTCCAGGTTGGGCAGGGTATCCAGCACCTCGAACATGCGCTCGGCGGAGGCTTCCGCTGCCGTCACCTGGGGGGTGATGACGGCGAGAACGATCAGCGGCACCAGAATGGTGGCAAGGTATTGGGTAAATGCAAGGATTTCGCCCACGGTCACGGTGCCCTGGCTGGCTGCCAAGCCACCAAACCAGAGCACGATCGCCGTTGCCAGGTTAATAATTAGAAAAAAGCTGGGCTGCAACAGGGCGATATATTGCATCGGGCGCAGGGAGGCTTTGCGGAAAGCCTGGTTGGCGCGATCATAGCGGTGGTTCTCATACTCGCTCTGGACAAAGGCTTTGACCACCCGCACCCCCGCCAGGTTTTCCTGCAACACCCCGTTCAGGTCGTCTAACCGCATCTGCCGCACATCAAACAGGGGCGAAATCTTCAGCAAAAAGAACGCCAAAATCGCCACCACAGCGGGGATAACCAGCAGCAAAATCCACATCAGGCTGGGGCTGTTGAGGTAAATCAGCACCAGCGCCCCCACAAACATGACGGGAGCCTGTGCCAGGGAGAGGATGACCTGCTGCACTGCGCCCTTGATGGCGGTGACATCGCTCGTCATCCGCACCATCAGGTCGCTGGTGGGAAAGCGATCCAGGTTGCCAAAGGTGAAGGTCTGGATTTTGCGGTACAGCTTCATGCGAACGGCATGGGCGGTGTGCTCGGCAAACAGCACCGCATAGTAGGCATTGGCAATGGTAAAAACAGCGCTAAGGACCGCAAACAGCACCATCCACAACACCGCCTGCACCGTGGCGTCGCGATCGCCCACCAAAATCCCTTTATCAATCAAGCTCTGGGTCATCAGCGGGATCAGCAGCGTAAAAATGGAGGCGATCGCCAGCAAAATCTGTGATACCCAAAACGGACGCTCGTATCCTCGATAAATTTGGATGAAGCGGCGGATATTCGGCAAAAAATCAATGAAATTCATGGGATTCTCCCCTCAATGCCTCAGAATGCATCCTGAGCAAGGTACGCCTTTAGAAGGTACGCCTTTAGACAGAGAAATATCACGGTTTCAGGCAAAGGGAGGCGGCGATCGCAAATTCTTAAACATGGGCAGTCCAACGGATCTGCCCTGCCCAGATCTGCGACCTCTTTTTCACGGCTGAGGATCACGTACGAAATAAACCCCGGAATTTTTGATGAGAAGCATCGTTGAAATGTCCATAATCGGCAAATCTTTTTGGCGATCGCGGGAACAATGGAGCCACATCGCCTACCATAATTGGCAAGCCCACGGCGTCTACCCGTCGATTACCCAATCCAAAATCTAAAATCCAAAATTCCATTGCCCATGTCTGTTCAAAAGCCAAAAGTGATCTTCTTCGATGCGGTCGGCACACTTTTTGGGGTGAAAGGTGGTGTCGGGCAGGTGTATAGCCAACTGGCTCAGCAATTTGGGGTCAAGGTTGATCCGCTTGCGCTGGATCTGGCGTTTTACGATAGCTTTGGGGCGGCGGGGCAGATGGTGTTTCCAGGGACGATGCCGGAGGATATTCCGGAGCGGGAGTATGGCTGGTGGTGGGCGATCGCCGCCGAAACCTTTCAAAAAGCAGGCGTGCTCAACCAGTTTGGCGACTTTGCCAGCTTCTTCAGCGCCCTCTACGATCACTTTGCAATGCCCGATCCCTGGGAAGTTTACCCCGACACCATCAAAACCCTAAATTACTGGGCAGATCAGGATGTGGCGCTGGGCATCCTCTCCAACTTCGACACCCGATTACACAAAGTTTTGTCAGTCCTCGAACTCAAGGACTTTTTCAGTTCCGTCACCATTTCCTCAGAAGTGGGTGCCGCCAAGCCTGACCCCCGCATCTTCCAGGCGGGGCTGGAGAAGCACGACTGCGAAGCCTCCGAGGCATGGCATGTGGGCGACAGCTTCCAGGACGACTACCAGGGCGCGCGATTGGCTGGGTTGCGCGGGTTCTGGCTGAAGCGGGCGGAGGGCTAGCCGTGGCACTGGGAGCCATTATGAACCTGGCGTTGAAGGTGAGCGATCGCCCCCGCTCCGAAGTTTTTTATGATTGGCTGTTGACGGCTCTCGGCTACACCTGCGTTGCTCAAACCCATCGCTACACCATGTGGTGGTCAGCCCAGGCGGGAGCCATCACCCTATCGGATGCCGAACCCCTACAAACCGCTGCCAGCAATCTCCCCGGCTTACACCACTTCGCCCTTGCCGCCGAGTCCTCACAGCAAGTCGATCTGATTTACCAGCGGCTTCAGGTCATTGGCGCACAAATCCTGCAACCCCCGCAGAAGGTGGAGAATGGGCACACCACCTATTACAGCCTCCTCTTCACCGACCCCGATGGCTTGCGGTTGGAACTGGTTTATATGCCTGCTCATGTGGCGTTTCCTTGATTTTAGATCTCCGACTTCTCTGCCTCAATCCAAGGTTGATCGCTGTGGCGGGGGAGAAGTCGGAGATCTGGGCTAGTGGCAGGGAAGAAGGCGAGATCGGGGGCTGGAGTCGGCGATCTTGTTCAGATTGAGATTGCAGGTTTTGGGTTTCCTGTGTTCCAATCTCCCATAGGCGGCACTTTCGTCGTCTTGGAACCGAGTAAGCAACAACGAAACGAAGCAGAACATGGAGTATCGCAGATTTGGACGCACCGAACTGGAAATGCCCGTCTTTTCCTGTGGCGGGATGCGTTATCAGTTCAAGTGGCAGGATGTGCCCTACGACACGATTCCGCAAGATAATCAGCGCAACCTGGAGGCAACCATTCGGCGATCGCTCGAAGTCGGCATCAACCACATCGAAACCGCTCGCGGCTACGGCACCTCTGAAGTGCAGCTGGGTCACATTCTGCCGAAACTGCGCCGCGATTCGCTCATCGTGCAAACCAAAGTTTCTCCCACAGAGAATCCTCAAGAGTTTCGTCAAACCCTGGAGCAATCGCTGAACAATCTCCAGTTGGACTATGTGGATCTGCTGGGGATTCACGGCATCAACACGCCGCAATTGTTGGAGTGGACGGTGCGCCCGGGGGGCTGCTTGGAGGTCGCGCAACAGTTCCAGCGGCAGGGTAAAGTTCGGCATATCGGCTTCTCCACCCATGCGCCGACGGAGGTGATTGTGGAGGCGATCGCCACCAACCAGTTCGACTATGTCAACCTGCACTGGTACTACATCAACCAGCAAAACTGGGCGGCGATCGCAGCGGCGACCCGGCATGACATGGGCGTGTTCATCATCAGCCCCTCCGACAAAGGCGGCATGCTCTACAAACCGCCCCAAAAGCTGGTGGACCTGTGCCAACCCCTCAGCCCCATTGTTTTCAACGATCTGTTTTGTCTCAGCCATCCCCAGGTTCACACCCTCAGCGTCGGTGCCGCCCGCCCGACAGACTTTGACGAGCATCTGAAAGCTCTGCCACTGTTGGATCGGGTAGATGAAGTGTTGTCCCCCATCCTGGCACGGCTGGAGGATGCTGCCATTCAGGCGCTTGGCAAAGACTGGTATAAGACCTGGGAGGTGGGATTACCGAGCCTGGAGGAAGTACCAGGACGGGTAAATGTCCACACGATTTTGTGGTTGCGGAATTTGGCGATCGCCTACGACATGACCGAGTATGGCAAGACCCGCTACAACATGCTGGGCAACGCCAGCCACTGGTTCCCCGGCAACAAAGCCGACCAGCTCGACCCCAAAGCCCTCAAAGCCTGCCTGCAAAACAGCCCCCACGCCGACACCATTCCCGCCCTCCTGGCAGAAACCCACGATCTCCTGGGCGGCAAAGAGGTGAAGCGCCTCTCACAACAGTGAGTTGATTTCCAGAAACAATATCCGTTAGGGTTAAAAATTAAATAAAACCTGGAATTTTTGATGAGAAGCGCGGCATTGCCGCGCTTCTCATCAAAAATTCCAGGTTTTATTTCGTACGTGACCTTAAAGGGGGCGCTGCTTGGGAATGCCGATCGCCCTTGGAAAGCGATCGGGGGTAGGGGCTACTTTCTGGATTTGCAAATAGTGGTGCTGGTTGTGGCTCAGCGGGGTTGTGACGGGGTTCGTCGCAATTAGCTTGCCGCCCAGGGTCTTCAGGGCGCGGTTGAGGTCGTCTTCCTCGGCGGCTGTCCATTGTCCGCGATGGAGGATGGCAGTGCCGTTGAGCTTGAGCAGCGGCAGGGCATATTCGGCGCAGACATTGGCGGCGGCGACCGCCCGGAGGAGTGCCCAGTCGTAGGTAGCACGGTGAGAAGGGTGTTGTCCCAAAGATTCGGCGCGATCGCTCACTCCACTCACATGCGGCAATGCCAGCGAAGCAGTCAGGTCTTGCAAAAAGCGTATCTTCTTCTGGGTCGCATCGAGCAGGGTGACGGTAGCGTTGGGGAGGGCGATCGCCGCTGGAATGCCAGGAAATCCCCCACCTGTGCCAATGTCGATCATTCGCGGCGCTGCCTCTGGCTCTGCCAGCAACGGCTGAATGCCCCGCAGTGAATCCCACAAATGCTTTTCCCAAAAGGTTTCCGGCTCTGTGATCCGCGTCAGGTTGAGCACCTGATTACCCGCCAAAACTTCGTGATAGAGCTGCTGAAACTGCTCCTGTTGATGCGCACTGGGTTGCCAGCCCAGGGTGGATTGCCACAGGTCTGTCAGGGTGGGTAGAGCGGGAGAAGAGAGAGAGTCAGTCATGGTGATTACAAATACAACGCATTCTCCTCAAACCAAAAAAAGAGAACGCAGCAAGGGCTAAATTTTTATGTTCGTGTCTTCGTGTCTTGGTGGTACTTTTTCCTAACCACCTGACTTCAATCCAAAATCCAAAATCTAAAATTCCACCTGGGCAGTCGGGGTAATGACCGTTGGCGTCAAATGTCCATGATCGAGCGTCCAGGCACAATCAGCAACCTCCGCCAGTTCTCCCGCATCGTGGGAAACCACGAGGAGGCTCCATTCCGTCTTGAGCTTGCGGAGGACGCTGAGCAGTTGTTGGCGCATTGACCAATCTAGTCCGGCGGTCGGTTCATCCAGCATCAGCAGGAAGGGTTGGCGCACCAGTTGCACCGCCAGGGCAAGGCGACGCTGCTGCCCACCGCTGAGCGATCGCGGCGAAGTCTGCGAGGGAAGGTGCGCCAACCCTACCTCTTCCAGTGCCGCATCGAGCCGTTCTTTCTTGATATCGGGATGCCCCAGGCGCAACTCCTCGGTGAGGGTGCTGCCGCAAAAGTGCCGTTCGGGAAACTGGAACACCAGCCCCCCCATCTGCCGCAAATCGTCCGGGGTCAAGTCCTGATCCCGCCATTTGATGGTGCCAGCATTTTGCTTGGCTAAGCCAGAGAGAATTTCGAGGAGTGTGCTTTTACCAGAACCACTGGGACCGATGATAACGCCCATCTGCTTGGGTTCAAGTTCCAGAGACACCCCATCCAAAATGGGGGTGGGGGTAGCAGCGGGATGATAGACCAGATTTTGTACGCGCAGCATTCGGGCAGGGGATGAAACGGCAAGGGAACAGGAGTCGATCGCGTTTGGGGGGACGCTATTTGGGGCGGGGCGTTTGTGCAAGTACTATTTTGGCAAATTCATTCTTGGCAAATCTATTCTTGGCAAATCCATTCCTGACAAATTCATGCTTGACAGATCCATTCTTGGCAAATTCATTCTTGGCAAATACTTCAGGAACTTTTGACAGAGTATGTCTACCACCGTAAAAAGGTTTATGTAATGTGATAAGGGATACCCGGAAGAGCGATCGCCCGTCTTCTAAGATAGCGAGTAAACACCATTGGAAATTGCAGGGGGCAGTTTTGCGTCAAGGGGTTTTGTGGCGTCGCCCTCCTGTCAACTCTCTAAAGGTTGGGCTAGGGTAGACAGGCAATGCTTAAATCAGGGCAGTCTTTGAGGGCAGTCTACGAGATACAGTATCTCCCCTGCGTCACCCGAATCAACTCAGTGACTCGTGATTAATCAGCAGCCTTGAGCAGCGGATTATTCGTTGGTCATCCACTTCATCCATCGTCAATTGTCGATCATCAACGGAGGCTTATGGTAAGCGTTCAGCAATCTTGGCAGCAGATTTCTCCACAGTTGGTCATGCCGCGATCGCCCCAGAAACAGCGCGGCAGATTTGGGCTGCGGTGGTTAGCCTCCCTGGTGGGTGGATGTGCGATCGCCCTCACCGCTGCGGTGGATTCCGGTCTTGCCGACCCGTTCCGTCCCAGTGCGCCCAAGCAGGTGGGCGATCGCACCGAGCAAGCCTTCGAAGCGATGTTCCAGGCAGGAAATTACCAGGAAGCGCGGGACCTGTTGCAGACGGCAGAGGAAAACGAGCCGCTCAACTACGCGTTGCAGGCTTCGATTGCTTTTTTGGGAGAAGATTGGGACATTCTGGAGCGTAATGCAACCCGCACCCGAGAAACCGCTGAGGCTTTAATTGCGACGGATCCGCTCCGGGGTCACCTTTACACGGCGGTGGGGCATTTCCTGGAAGGAGCCTACATCGCGCAGGATGAGGGTTTGGTAGCAGCGACCCCCGATTTATTACGGCGTTTGCAGTTGGTGTTCGACCACTTCAACCAGGCAGAGGCGATTGACCCTAATGATCCAGAAATCAATCTGATCCGTGGGTTTATGGATCTGGTACTGGCGGTGCATTTGCCGTTTTCTGACCCGGCGCAGGCGATCGAACGGCTGGAAGAAAAGGCGGGTCCATCGTATATGGCAAACCGGGGCTTGGCAGTGGGCTATCGGGATTTAGGGGAATTTGATCAGGCACTTGTGGCGGTGGATGAGGCGATCGCCGTGGCTCCCGAAAATCCTGAGTTGTACTACCTGAAAGCTCAAATTCTTGTTGATCAGGGCAATCACGAAGCCAGCCTGGAATATTTTGCACGGGCGATGGAAGGGCGCGACCAACTGGTGAAGCAGGTGGGCAATCGGCTGGCATGGGAACAATGCCGCACCGAAAACCGGATTGAGGGGATCGATGACAACACCAGCCGAGTACAGTGCCGGGAATTGATTCGCGATTAATACATTTGGCTGAACCGTCATAGACCCCCAACATGATTTGTGCGTGCCGCTGAGCGGCGCGCACAAATCATGTTGGGGGTCTTTCAGCATTTGATGGGAGGCGCGGCATTGCCGCGCCTCCCATCAAATATTTTGGGTTTTATTTCGTACGTGATCCTAAGCCGCGCCCTCTCTCAAAAAATGGGGATATTCTTTCTCAGAAATCGCCTTAGGGCTGGAAGTTGGGGATGACGGTGCGGGGGCGATCGCCAGCGGCAATGCAATTATCCATCGCGGCACCTACCGGGAAGTCGATTTCGTCGCGCAAGCCAATCACACAGTCGGCAAAGCGTTCTGGCAGGAGGCTGCGGCGGCAATTATCCAGCACATCGGAAGCAACCGTGGTTTCGCTGCCCTCGCTGTCTTCCTGGATCTGGTTGAAGCAGCCCGCCAACTCAATGGGGCGACGGGTGCGGCGACAAGCCGACAATACATCAACGGGTGCGAGGGATACATCATTAATAGCGATCACACAATCTGCCAGGTCATCGGGCTGACGAGCCGTGCCACAGGCAAAGGCAGCGATTTCGGGCGACAACCCTGCATTTAGCATGGCAGCGGCGCATTCCTGAAAGTCTCCCGCATCGGGGTCCAGGTCAAAGTAGCTATCCCCAAACGCCCGCCCCGGCAGGGTCATAGAAGCCATTACCGTTGCCGTTGTGGCAGCACAGGCGGCAATCCGCATCCCAAGGCGGGAGGGGGTTGTAGTGCTTAGCCGCTGCACCAATTTAGTCAGCTTTTTCATTGTTTCCCTCACAACCGTTTGCAAATCGTGATTGTTTTTCCCAGCATACGCCACCGCATCGCGGAAGCGGAGGAAGTTGGGCGATCTCCAGAAAAGAATATCCCCGTTTTTTGAGAGAGGGCGCGGCTAAGCCGCACCCTCTCTCAAAAACAATACCTTCGCCATTTTTCCAAAACCCTTGATTTTGCGTGCGCTCCGCGCACGCAAAATCAAGGGTTTTGGAAAAATGGCGAAGGTATTGTCAAAAAATGGGGATATTCTTTCTCAGAAATCTCCTTAGTAGGCTTCGTCCTGGGCTTCGTCCTTCTTATTCGTGCGACGGTAGGGGGTTTCGCGATTGAACTTCATGTGGACGGCACGGGTTTGTTCACCATCGGCGGCGATCGCCATAATCGGGAAATCAATCAGCCCGTCTGGGAAGGGCATGTGGAAGCGGAAGGTACCATCCGGCTCTAGCTTGATGGGATTGCCATTGACAAAGACCATCGCATCCGGTTCCGTCGCCCCATACACAATCAGTTCCGCATCGGCGACCAGCCAGAACTTGCGAGCCCGAATGGGCGGCATCGAGGAGAAGAAGCCAATCCCCGACATGCCAATTCCCGACATGCCAATCCCCGACATCGACCGTTCCTCTTCGATCATGCGGGACTCGGGCACACCCCAGCCACGCATCACGCCCATACCCATACCCGATGCCATGATGAAGGAACTGACGCCACCAAAGGGGAAGGTCTCAAAGCCTCGCCCGGATGCTGATGGGATTTGTCCCCAGCCCATTCCCAGAGAGGTGAGTGCCTGCCCCGACGCCATCTGCATGGTCTCGAATGCCCGCCCCGATGTCATCATTTCAAAGGCTTGTCCCGATGTCATCTGCATCGTTTCAAAGGCTTGTCCTGATGTCATTTGCATCGTTTCAAAGGCTTGTCCCGATGTCATTTGCATCGTTTCAAAGGCTTGTCCCGATGTCATTTGCATCGTTTCAAAGGCTTGTCCCGATGTCATCTGCATCGTTTCAAAGGCTTGCCCTGATGCCATGGTTTCAAAGGCTTTTCCAGATTCCATTGTTTCCAGGGCTTGCCCCGACGCCATCTGCATCGAGCCAGGAACCTGGTGCATGGAGCCAAACAGCGACCCTGCTACCCGTTGGGACTCAGCAGATTCTGCCATGCCATACATCCGGGCGTAGAGGGGGAGCGCTTCAGAAGGTGAAACACCGGGTGGCGTCAGTTGGTAGAAAGTTCTTCCTGCCAGATCAGTCCCCCATTCGACATCAATAAAGTTTTCTTCGTACCAGTCTGACGGGTAGACCGGGGGAATGCGAATGGGGTTGGAGCGGGCGAGCATGAGCCAACGCCCATCGGCGGTGAGGTAACCAATTTCGGCAATGTAGTCGCGATCGCTCACTGGAATCCGCAAATACCAATCCCGTGCCAATTCGTCGCACTCATACTCCAGCAGACTATGGGGGCGCTGCTTGTTGATATCGGCAATGTCGGTCACATCAAAGAGCCGCAGGGCTAGCTTCTGCCCGCCCTGACGGCGCATCTCTTCTTTGTGGTCGTTGGGGGTATCCCAGTAGGCGTATGCCCACTGAGGGTCGCGGGGTAACAGCAAAATCCGGCTCTGCCCATAGCCTTCGGGCAAGTCGGGTAGATTGTCATCCACATCTGCCAGCTTTTCGCTGGATAGATCGGTTTGCCCGACGTCATACTTGGCTGCTTCAACCGTAGCTTGCTCGTCAAGGGTGTCATCACCCTCAGGCTTCAGGTTTTGGGCGATCGCACCGCCAACCAGTGCAACCCCAGCGATGGCGGCAGCACTTGCTGGAAACTCGCCCACGGCTTTCTCGCCTGTGGCTTCTGCCGGAGTAACACCTGTTGCGCCACTCAGACGAATGGGCTTGGAGCGTGCCAGAGGCAACCATTGCCCTTCTCCTGTCGAATATCCAATCTCTGCCAGGTAGTCGCGATCGCACTCCAGGGAGACATGGGCATCCTGCGCCGTTTCATCCACCTGAACCTGCTGTAACCGTTGAGGAAACAGCCCAGAGAGGTCAGCCGTTTCGGGATTCACAACATCGGTGACATCGTAAATCCGCAGGAACAGGTCGCGTCCGCCCTGACGCTTGAGCTCTTCTCGATGGGCGCTTGGGGCTTCCCAGTAGGCGTAACCCGCCGCATCGCCACGGGGAGTCAGGACAATGCGGCTGGTGGGCTGTTCTCGTCCGGCAAGGGCGGCGGCTCCTGCCAGCCCTGCCACAGCGCCCGTAATGCCCAGGGCAGCGGCTCCAGCACCCATGCCTTTGCCTGCCCCATTTGTCGCTGCCAGTCCAGCAGCTTCATTCAACCGAATTTTGTTAGAGCGTGCCAGGGTCAGCCAGTGCCCGTCCCCCGTTTCGTAGCCAATCTCAGTTAGGTAGTCGCGATCGCGCTCCAAAATCAGATGGGCATCCTGATCGACCTCATCGACCGCTACCTGGTGCAACCGTTGGGGTGCCAGGTGGGAAAGGTCAGCGGTTTCGGGATGAGACACATCCGTCACATCATAGACCCGCAGTTTCATATCTCGCCCCCCCTGATCAACCAACGCCTGACGGTGGGCAGCGGGTGTTTCCCAATAGGCGTAACCCGTGGATCTGTTGCGAGGAGCCAACACAATGCGGCTGGTGGGGCGATCGCCACCCCCTGCCAGTGCGGCTGCACCCGCCGCCGTTCCTGCGAGTCCCATTCCCGCGATGGCTGCGCCCCCAACAGCACCAGTCACATTCAGCCCTGAACCAACGGCGGGAGCCGCCCCCCCAGCGGCTCCACGCCCTCCCAGGACATCAGCAGCACGGGCAGATACGCCACCTTCGGGAAAGATGGGAGCATTGGGAGTTGACTGGGGCGATCGGCGGAACAATTTCAGGAATAAAGGTAGCAATGGCAGTAGCAACAACGCCAGCCAGGGAAGCCAGCCACCGCCATTGGCGTCAGCCCCCTCAGCCGCATCTCCCCCAACAGGAGTCACCCCGGCGGCTCCATCAGTCGGCGCGACAACGGCTCCATCGGCTTCGCCAGCGGTGACATCGGACTCTTCTGTTGCGGCAATTGGTTCCTCGGCTGCATCAGGAGCTGCACCGATGGCAGCGGGATCCTCGGCGGTGGGGTCAGCGGCCGCTGCCGTCACTGTGGCACCCGACGCCAGTGCAATGAAGGCAGCCACGGGGGGGGTTGGCTCATCCAGATAGACCAGAGTGCGGGGTTTGGAATAAGGATAGGCAGGGTCATCGGGCAATGTCTGGTGCATGGGGATGATGGTGACATCCGTGCGATCGCGCACTTTGCTATAAGCGGCATAGCCAATCCCATCACGACCCAGGGCAGTAACAACGGCATCGGTAGAATCTTCGTTCAGTTGCTCTACGGTTGCACCGGGAACGAATCCACCCAGGCGGCTCCATACTTCATAAAGACTGAGGGCAGTGCGGGTATCGCTTTCATCTGCACGATCGACCAGGCGGATAGGACCGGGTTCGCCGCCCACCTCCGACCAGTCAGTAATGTCTCCCCGAAAGATTTGGGCGAATTGATCGAAGGTGAGATCTCCTGCAAATGGGTTGTCGGAACCAACGATGATGGCAATCTTTTCGCGGGGCAGAGCGATCGCCTGAAAGCCTTCTGCAATTTCTGCTTCCGTGAGCGACCGACCGATGGTTGCAATGTCGATCTCGCCATCGCGCAGGGCTTGCATAGCAGCGGGCGTACCGTTAGTTTCGAGAAGAACTTCAGCACCTTCAAAACTATCTTCGTAGCGCTGCTTTAGCTCCTCATTCACCAACTCCAAACTTTCTGAACCATCGATCCGCACCTGCGCACCTGTGGGAATCGCAAACGGTGTCGGCACCGGAGACGCTTCGGAAGTTTGCGCCAGTAGCCGTTGGGGCTCCGCCATAAAGGCAGTCACCAGGGCAGGCGGTGTTGCAATTGCGACAAATAAAGCCAATGAAAAGAGCGAAAAACCATTGCGTTGCGCCATAAGAGCCAGTCCACCCGCTTGTAACGTTCCCTGACAAAAATTTACGTTTTTCAAAAGACGTGCCAATTATAAACACCTTCAGAAAAATTACAAAGTTACCTCAGACGCAATTTCGTCAGTTTTTTTTAGAATGTGCGATCGCCAAACCCTAGCCTTTTGCATTCACCTGCCGCTCGTTTCCATGCGCTGTAACCGTTTGCAACAGGCTTGCCATGGTTCTAAAACCCTTGATTTTGCCTGTGCTCCGCGCACACAAAATCAAGGGTTTTAGAACCATGGCGAAGGTATTGGTTGGGTCATGAAATTTCGTGCATAACGTTGCGTGCTGTCACTGGCATGAGCGATTGGCATAACCCCGTCATGCAGATTGCCTCTGCTCTTATATATAAACCTGTAAGATCAAATGCGAGAAATTCAGCACCCTCCACCAACGCTACCAGGGTATTTTGTTCCATTTACCGGAAACACAAATTGGTTTGAGGTTTTCGAGTCATTGCCCTGGAATAGCTACGCCGTGAGACTTTCAAGCTTTTGTTAAGGAGACGAGAAGACGATGGGAATGTTTTTTGATGTGCTGAGTGCCATGAACAATCCAAATTTGCAGGGGAATGTGTCCCAACTCGAAACAACGGTCAATGCGTTGCAGCAGTTTGCAACCCAAAATAATGTTTCACCGTCCACGATGCAGACCATGATGTCAGCCCTGGGGGGCATTATGCAGGGAACCATGCGCCAGCAACCGGGGATGGGGCTTTCGCAAGTTAGCCAGGTGCTCAATCAAGGCACCGGAACCGTCGGCAGTGCAGCGGCACTTCAAGCGCTCTTTCCACCACAAATGCAACAACAAATCGCACAAACCCTTTCACAAAAAACAGGGTTAAATCCAGGGCTGATTCAATCTGCATTGCCCGTCCTGGTTCCGGCGGTTATGGAATTATTGAAAATGGGTAGCCCAAAAACGGGCGCGACGGGTGTTGACAATCCTTTACTGACCATGTTTTTGGATAGCGATCGCGACGGAGACACTGATTTAGGTGATGTCTACAAGTTTGCCAGTCGCTTCATCAATCCCAGTCAAACACGGCAGCCCTTGGGGTGAGAGCATGAGGGGCGATCGCCCTACAACAAACAAACCCACCGTTTGTGCAGGCGGTGGGGGTGAGCAAATATAGCGTTTTGCAAGCGCGTTAAGTACAGCACATGAGAGAGGGCGCGGCTTAGCCGCGCCCTCTCTCACAAAATGGGGATATTCTTGCTCAGAAATCTCCTTAGTACAGACCACGAACTGGACCTGCAGGGGCGGCGGGGGCAGGGGCAGGTGGTGGTGGCGGGTTGATCGCGGATGGAACAAATGCCGGGGCGGGAGTCGGGCGGGGCGGCTCGTAGGGGGGCAGCGTCAGCAAAGAGTTTTCGAAGGGCGTAGGCAAATTTGGAGTGACCAGGGGTGGTCCTTGAGAAGCCTGGATTTCCAGCAATTCCTGCACCAGATCCCCATGCGCCTGAGCATCGCGGGAAATATTATTTTCGGGGAAGGGACCAAACAACCAGGTCAGCGTTCCCAAAAAACCCGTATTGCGAAAGTAGTCGCCGGAGGAATTGAAGAAGGTATCATCCAGCTCTTCCAAAACGGTAGGGTAATCCTCAAAGTCCCGTGCCTCCTGTGCCCGTGTCGCACTTGCCACGGTGAGGGTGGCAGCGGTTGCCAATGTGAAGAGAAGATATTTCCGCAGTCGGTCAACCATGATCAGTGCCCTCAATCTGTGTTTGATGATATTACCTACAGAGATTCGCTCGTCTGGGTGGAAAAGAGAGTCTTCCGAATTTGCCATTCATGCTAGCTCAGAATTTTGAGAATGGATCGGTTTTGCTGAATTAGAATACCGTTCAGACCGTTGTTTAGAGATTTTTTTCATCAATTTCTGCATCTTTTTTGCTGAATTAATCGTATGAAGGAAGGAGTGAATTAACAGGCTCAATAGAGGTTATTTATCCCTTTTGGCTAAATCTGGGGTCAGGCTAATGTCGTTTACTCTATATTTGTGTTCCACAGGTATTTGTGCCCCACAGGTATTTGTGCCCCACAGGTTAAGTACAACTTCGTATTCTTCTCAGGGGCAATCGACGGTCTGAATGGTGCATACAAATTATCTATTTTTTTGAATTTTTCCTGGTTTAAGTAGACCTTCCCCGTGCAAATTCCCGTGCAAATTCCCGTGCAAATATGGTGAAACTGTCGCGTTTTATCCCTATCCCCTATTCCTCCTTTCGGTGTTGGCGATCGCCCATCCGGCAAACCCTGCTGGTCGGAGCGACGTTGCTTGTGAGCTGGGCAGGGGAGGCGATCGCCCAAACCCCGTCGGCTCCCATCCGGGCACTAGAATCCGGCACTGCGGTATCCCCCGACTCATCCTCTCCGCCCGTCTCTTCGCCCGTCTCTTCGCCCGTCTCTTCGCCATTCAATGAGTCGTTATTAGACTCGCCACCATTGGCTCCAGCTCCGGCTCCGGCTCCGGCTCCGGCTCCCGTGGGGGCGTTAGAAGCAGAACCTGCGGCATCCCCAGCGCCCCCGACTTCACCGTTCAACGAATCGTTGTTGGACTCAACGTTTAATCCCTTTAACGAGCCTTTCTTTAACGAACCCTGGATCGAAGAACCGTTTGTGGAGGAAATGCCCCTTCGCATCACGATTGATTTGAGCGATCGCCGCCTCACCCTGTATCGGGGTGACACCATCCTCCACACCTATCCCGTGGCAGTCGGGCGAGAAGGCTGGCAAACGCCGACGGGGGAATTTGAAGTACAGCAAATGGTGCAAGACCCCACCTGGATGAACCCCTTTACCCGCGAGGTCGTTGCAGGGGGGCATCCGCGCAACCCGTTGGGGCGCTACTGGATCGGCTTCTGGACCGATGGCACCAATTGGGTGGGAATGCATGGCACGCCCAACCCCGAAACCGTCGGCACCGCTGCTTCCCACGGCTGTATCCGGCTCTATAACAACGACATCCAGGCGTTGTTTGGGCAGGTCACGATGGGAACCCCTGTGACGGTTGTGCCCTAATTCTCCTATTGCCGTGGTTGACCATTTAATCATCTTCACCCGCTACCCCGAACCTGGGCGCACCAAGACCCGGCTAATCCCGGCGCTGGGAGCCGAGGGGGCGGCGGAATTGCAGCGGCAGTTGACGGAGCATACCCTGCGCCAGGTGCGGGCTTTGCAACAACGGCGATCGCTCCGGGTTACCTGTTGCTTTGCGGGGGGCGATGTTGCCGCTATGCAGGGCTGGCTGGGCAGCGCTTGGGACTATCAACCGCAGGCAGAGGGGGATTTGGGCGATCGCCTGATTGCCGCGATGGATCATGCCTTCGCCGCTGGAGCCACAACGGTTGCCTTCATCGGCATCGACTGTCCGGCGATCGATGCGCCCTTACTCGACGAGGCATTCCACACCCTTGGAACAACCGAGATGGTACTGGGACCTGCCGATGATGGGGGCTACTACCTGATCGGGCTACGGCGTCCCATCCCGCAACTGTTCCAGGGCATCGACTGGGGAACAGAGGTGGTGCGGCAACAGACCGAGGCGATCGCCCAATCCCTCCAGCTTTCCTATCACCGCCTCAAACCCCTGAACGACATTGATCGCCCCGACGATCTGCCCCTGTGGACAGCGATCCAGCGACAAACGCTCTCGGTCATCATCCCGGTTTTGAATGAAGCGGGAAATATGCGTCCCCTGCTGGAGTCGCTGCAACGGACGCCAGAGGTGGAGGTGATTGTGGTGGATGGCGGCAGCACAGATGGGACGAAGGCGATCGCCCAATCCTTCGGGGTGCGCGTCCTCACCGCCGCCCCACCCCGCTCCCACCAGATGAACGCGGGAGCCGCTGCCGCCGCTGGGGGGATGCTCCTCTTCCTCCATGCCGACACCCGCTTGCCCAAAAGTTTCCTTCCCCTCGTCCACCAAACCCTTGATCAACCCGATGTTGTGGCAGGCGCGTTTGAGTTGGGAATCCAGGGAGACAAGTGGGGACTGCGCTGGGTGGAATGGGGCGTGAGGTGGCGATCGCGCTTTCTGCAACAACCCTATGGCGATCAGGCGCTATTTCTGCGGGCTGAGGCATTGCGTGAGGTGGGAGGCTTTGCTGAAATACCGCTGCTGGAAGATGTAGATCTGGTGCGGCGGTTGAAGCAACGGGGACGGGTGGCGATCGCCCCTGCGCGCGTCCTCACCTCCGGTCGCCGTTGGGACAAGCTGGGCATTCTCCACACCACCCTGCTCAACCAGTTCATCTTGATTGCCTATCGCTTCGGCATCTCCCCCCATCGTCTTGCCCGGTGGTATCAAAAAGCTCGGTGATGATGAACCACAGAGGCACAGAGGGCACAGAGGGCACAGAGGCACAGAGGGCACAGAGGCACAGAGGGCACAGAGTCCGTCCTCCGTGTCTTCCGTGTCTTCCGTGTCCTCTGTGCCTCCGTGCCTCTGCGGTGTTTTTTTATAGACTATAAAATTCCCGACATTTCATAGAGCCGCCGCACGATCGCCATAATTTTGTCGCCATACTCCGGATCGGCTGACCAGCGACCCGTCAGTTGCCCCACCAGGGGCGCAATCCCGCGTACCACAAACTCGAAGCGGGGATCGACCACCGGGTAGACCAGGGGGGCGGTGCTGGCATAGGCTTTGAGGTGCTGGATATGGGCGCGGACACCGATGCGGGCGCTGGGGAAGGAGGCATCTTCACCCACACCACCGGGAACACCCAATCCGCCAAAGTTGTTTTGCTCCGGGCGCAGATCGCCCCCAAATTGCAGATAGCCCGTCTCCAGGCACATCTGACAAAAGGCAATGTCATGGTCAACCCCTTCCACAGCGGCTTCTTCGCGATAAAGCTTGGGCAGGTCGGGGAAGTTATCGAGGGCATCTTCATTGTTGTTTTTGATAAACATGATCAGTTGCACCTCGGACGTGGCTCCAATGCCCATGATGCGATCGATCTGACCAGGGCAAATGGTGGCATTGCGCAGGATGACCGTGCGAGTATTGGCATCCCAGCCAACCGATACCCCAAATGGGCGCAAATCAACCGCCTTGACATAAACCACATTGCGATAGGTGATGCGAACAATATCCGTTGCCTGACTCAGATCAATGCCCAGCCGATCGACCAGATCGATCGGGATGTAAGCATTGTCATTGACGATAATGCCCTGTTCACCATAGATGCCGCCGTTGATGTTGATAGAGATGGTGGGATAGGTGGGTTCCGGTTCGCCGCCACCGGAGACGGCGCGGCTCCAGGACGCCAGCCCATCGGCAATGCCCAGCGCCACTTCCCGCCGCTGGTTTTGAAGAATTTGCCGATCCTCCGGGTTGGTGAGAAATCCCAGGTTCATTTGCAGGGAGGGGGTACGCACCTGGCGCAGGAAGGCAATGCTCCCGGTTCCCGCCGCCGTATCGGGTCTTGTGCCCCGGCTGGGGAGATGGGGCACTCGCCGTAGCAGCGCCAGCAACATGAGCTCCGCATGGGAGCGGCGCACTTCGTTGTCGGCAATGTAAAAGACGGTGGTGCCACGCACGGTGGGGTTGCTGGAGCCATCGGCATGGATTTCCAGCGCCACATCGGTGGGAAGGGCGCGGGCGTTGATCCAGGCGATGGTTTGCACCAGGCTGAGGTCATCGGGGACGGAGAGGACCTCGAAGCCGCGCGATCGCAGATCCGCCACAATTAAATCCCGCGTCAGGATCATCTCCCGGGCTTCGGTGGTGCCCCCGGCAATGATCCCCGGATCGATCCCGGCTCCTTCCTGTCCGCCATGTCCTGCCGATACAAAAATGCGTCCTACCATCGTTCGTTACCTGTTGCACGAATGCCAATGTTGAATTTTAGATTTTAGATTTTGGATACCCCTGGTGGGTGGAGGGGGCATGGCGATACGGAGGCTAGCAGGCACTCAACAGGCTAGATTAACCGATATGCCGCCATTCGCTTTAATTTTGTATCCTCTTGCCCGGTTTCTAACAGTTTTCTTGGGCAAGGGCGATCGCCCTTCCCTGCAAAACCAATCGTGACAAAACCTACCGATTCATCCCCACGTCACCATTCCGCCGCTTAAAATTTCGACAGGATCAATCGGTTTATTCCACCTAAGCCCTACATGTAGAATTCAAGGATATGTTCTGACGCCACCCGTAGAGGTTAGCCGGGGGCTACCGCCTAAAATGCTGGGCGATCGCCTACAATATTCAAAACCCCACCGATTTCTTCACTCCCTGTACGGGCGGGTTTAATCATAGCCCTTTGATACAGCAAACCTCCCCGCCAAACCCGCCCCTACCCGATGCCCCTTGCCCCTAACCTAACCAACGTTTTCACACCGTGCGGGCGGATTTGATAACAGCTCCGCCATTCCACATGCTGTACGGGCGGGTTTGATAGTAGCTCTTTGACACAGCAATCCGCCCGACCAAACCCGCCCCTACCAAGCCCCGATCTTATTTAATTTGCCTTCCTAACCAACGCACCAACGCACCAACGCCCTAACGCACCAACGCACCCCCATGCCCACCCCCCGCCTCCACCCCGACACCATCGACCAGGTCAAGCAACGCGCCGACATCGTGGACGTGGTCTCGGAGCATGTGGTGTTGCGGAAGCAGGGGAAAGACTTTGTGGGGTTGTGCCCGTTCCACGACGACAAATCCCCCAGCTTTAGCGTGAGTCCGGCGAAGCAGTTTTACTATTGCTTTTCCTGTGGAGCCGGGGGCAATGCCATCAAGTTTTTGATGGAGCTGAACAAGCAGTCCTTTGGGGATGTGGTGCTGGATCTGGCGCGGCGTTACCAGATCTCCGTCAAAACGATGGAGCCAGAGCAGCGGCAGGCATTGCAGAAGAAGCTGTCGCTGCGGGATCAGCTCCACGAAATTTTGGCGCTGACGGCGCAGTTTTTCCAACATGCCCTGCGGCAACCCCAGGGGGAAGCCGCCCTCGCCTATCTGGAACAGCAGCGGCAATTACGTCCCGAAACCATTCAACAGTTTGATCTGGGCTATGCCCCAGCGGGCTGGCAGACGCTCTATGGCTATCTGGTGGAGCAAAAGCGCTATCCTGTGGAGCTAGTGGAACAGGCGGGGTTAATTGTGCCGCGTCAGGGCGGTAAGGGGCACTATGACCGCTTCCGCGATCGCCTGATGATCCCCATCCACGACCTCCAGGGACGGGTGATTGGGTTTGGGGGACGGGCGTTTGGGGATGCCCAGCCGAAGTATCTCAACTCCCCCGAAACGGAGCTGTTCGATAAAGGCAAAACCCTGTTTGCGTTGGATAAGGCACGGGGGGCGATCGCCAAAGAGGATCGCGCGGTCGTCGTGGAAGGCTACTTCGATGTGATTGCCCTCCATGCGGTGGGGATCACCAACGTGGTGGCGTCGTTGGGGACGGCGCTGAGCCTGGCGCAGGTGAAGCAACTGCTGCGCTACACCGAGTCGAAGCAGGTGGTGTTCAACTTCGATGCAGATGCGGCGGGGCAGCGGGCGGCGGATCGGGCGATCGGCGAACTGGCGAACCTGGCGTACAAGGGCGAGGTGCAACTGCGAATCCTCAACATCCCCGATGGCAAAGACCCGGATGAGTTTTTGAAAAACCATGCCGTTGCCGACTATCACGCCCTGCTGGAAGACGCCCCCCTGTGGCTCGACTGGCAGATCCAAACTCTCCTTGCCGACAAAGACCTGAACCAGCCCGACCAGTTTCAGGAAGGGATTCAGGCGATCGCCAAACTCCTGGGCGACCTGCCCAATGCCTCCCTGCGCACCCACTACATCCACCGCTGCTCGGAGCTATTGAGCCGGGGTAACGCCCGCCTGACAGTGCAACTGGAGCGCGACCTGCGCACCCAGGTGCAGGGGCAGCGGTGGCATGGCAAGTCCAAAAAATGGCAGACGGCGGGCGATCGCACCCTGCTCGAAGAATCCGAAGCCCAACTGTTACGCCTCTACATCAACCTGCCCGGCGTTCGCACCGACATTTGCAATGCCCTCGAAGCCGCCGATGTGCAGTTCAGCATTGGGCATCACCGCTTCCTCTGGCAGCAAATCCAGGAGCTAGAAGCCGCCGAGCCGCCCAGCGACGAAGCCGACGAAGTGCCGCTATTCAATCGGCTGCACGATCGCTGTCTGGAGCAGGGAGAATCGCGCGATCGCATCCTCCCCCTGTTCCAACTCGACGAAAAGATTGAGCGCGATCTCCTGCGTGCGCCCCTGGTCATCCGCACGGCGGTCGCCTGCATGGAGCGGGTGCTCTGCGAGAAACGCCGCCGCTACTTCCTCGATCGCTGGCAAAAGACCGACCTCGCCACCCACCCCGACGAAAGCCGCTACCTGCAACAGCAAATCTACCGCGAAAACCAGCGCATCGATGAACTCGATCGTCTGCAACGGCAAATCTCCTTTGCCGATCTGGCGGGAATTCCCTGGGTTGGGGAGTTTTATCAGGCGCTAGAGGAGGTAAAACGATAAGACAGAGATGGGTAGGAGCGGGCAGGGGCGCGCGTAGGGGCGGGTTTCGCGACGATTCTGATTTTCCGCAGAGGTTGACTATTAAACCCGCCCGTACCATTCCCCGCCCGCCCGTACCATTCCCCGCCCGTACCATTTCCCTGCCCGTACCATTCCCCGCCCGTACCATTCCCCGCCCGTAACATTTCCGCCAATCCAACCCGCCCACACCATTTCCCGCCAATCCAACCTGCCCGCACCCTTGGCGGATGCAGTGCAGCAAAAATATTCGACAACCGTAATGATCAGGAATGGACGCTGTTAAAACCGTCACAGTTTTGCCATTGACAACCGCGAGATAGACCAAACTAAATCAGGTGTTTAACTGTCCTAGCCTCGCTCTGCGGAGCGGGGCGATTTTTTTAAGGAACATTTTGACAAGAAGGGGCAGCAAAGCTGCCCCTTCTTGTCAAAATGTTTTTCTCGCCATGCTTGAAACCTGCGTTACGGTTCCCGGCGATTCGTGAAGATGGTAGTGAACATCATCAAAAACCCTCCAATCAGGATGACGATCGCCGTTCCCCCCAGAATCAAGTTTGAGGTGTCAGTCGATTCCATTGGCGCAACCTCCGAACTACAACCATTACCAGTGACCGTAACACACTGCCGAGGGACGCGGGGGCGGCGATCGCCCAGCTATTTAACCCCACGCACACCAGTCCCAAACTCAGCAGGATAAAGGTGGGAGCCATCACCACCCCAATCACAAACCAGCTCACCACATGCAACACCATCAGCGTGGCGTAGAGCATCGACATGGCTGTGATGCTGTAGCGCTCCCAGCGAGGGCGCTCCATTCCGGCAAAAATTAGCGTTTGCGAGGTCGCGATCAGGTTGGCAGGCACCAGGGCGGCGCAGATCCCAACACAGTGTTGCCGCGAAAAGTCGGCTAAGGTTGCCAGGTCAAAGAGCGAAGCGAAAGAAAAATCAAGCATGAATGATGTCTGCCTATGTAAGGGCTTGTTGAACGTTGGGAAAATTGCGTCCTACCCTTGCACGCTAACGCCTGCAAAAATCACTTGCCATAATAAAACGCAATTTCTTTATCTTTCAGGGGGGCAAAACCAGCGGTTTCCAGCATCTGGTTGAGGTCATCCTTGGCGATGTGCTTGGCTCCGATGCGGACGATGCGCGATCGCATGGTGTTTGACACGCCGCTGCGTTGCCGTCCGGCTTCCAGCCCCATAACGTTGTGGTAGAGTTCCAGCTTTTCGGGAGGAATGGGGCTGCCGTCAAAGTCAATGCCCTGGGCGATCGCTACATCTATCGCATCCGCACCCAGAGTAGACGCTGTTCCCGGTTGTTCCGTTGCCATACCCGTAAACCTCTCCTAGAGTTTGCTCAAAAAAATCAAAAAACGAAATCCATCCTACGGGCAACATTTTATCAGTCCCCTCTCTTCCCCCTGACGCAATCCCTACCCAGAGGCGCATAGAAACTTGCCAGCCCAGACCATAATCTAAAGGCAATGGTCGCCATAGCAAGCCTTTCCGCCCTTTTTCCCAAAAATTCCTAACATCCTGGCTTCCTGAGGTATCTAAAGAAAACCTTTGACCTGGGCACCTTCCCCAAAAAAGTTGACTACTCTGTTGAAAGTGAGTCACCACATACCCGTGAATCGGGACATATCCGTGAATCGGGATATCCGCAAATCGGGTTGGATAGGGTTCGGAGGGTTTTCAGCAGTTTTCTCGTAAGCCGATCTCAGCAGGTCAGAATATAGTCAGTCATTCCACCCATCCCCCGGTCAGCAATCATTCCGACTATTTCCGATCATTCTTTTCGATCATTCTTTCCGATCATCCTTCCGACCATTTCCTTCCGACCATTCAAGTTATTTAGAAGTATTCCAGAAGTAAGCGCAGGCAAGTCTTATGGCACAGAGCTTTGGATTAATTGGGTTAGCTGTAATGGGCGAAAACCTCGCCCTCAATGTGGAACGCAACGGCTTTCCCATCTCCGTCTACAACCGCACCTCCAGCGTCACCGAAAAGTTTGCGGCGACCCGTGCCCAGGGGAAAAACGTCAAAGCCTCCTATTCCCTCGAAGATTTTGTGCAGTCCCTCGAGCGACCCCGCAAAATCCTGGTGATGGTGAAAGCGGGCGGTCCCGTCGATGCCGTCATCGGGCAACTGAAGCCGTTGCTGGATGAGGGCGACATGATCATCGACGGAGGTAACTCCCTCTACACCGACACCGAGCGACGGGTGCAGGAACTCGAAGCCGACAACCTCCGCTTCATGGGTATGGGTGTCAGTGGTGGCGAAGAGGGCGCACTCAACGGTCCCAGTCTGATGCCGGGAGGCACCGCCGCCGCCTACGAAGCGATGGAACCCATCATCACCAAAATTGCGGCGCAGGTAGATGACGGGCCCTGTGTCACCTACATTGGTCCGGGCGGTTCCGGGCATTACGTCAAGATGGTACACAACGGCATTGAGTATGGCGACATGCAGCTGATCGCCGAAGCCTACGATCTGCTGAAGAACGTGGGCGGATTGAATGCCGCCCAACTCCACGAAGTTTTCTCTGAGTGGAACACCACCGACGAGTTGAACTCCTTCCTAATTGAGATCACCGCCGATATTTTCCGCAAGATCGACAGCGAAACCAATGCGCCCCTGGTGGATATGGTGCTGGATGCGGCAAAGCAAAAGGGTACGGGGAAGTGGACGGTCGAAACCTCGCTGGATCTGGGCGTTAGCATTCCCACTATCATCGCCGCCGTGAATGCCCGAATTATGTCTTCCATCAAAGAAGAGCGGGTCGCTGCCTCGAAGCAACTGAACGGTCCTGGCCTCTCGAAGGTGGATGGTGATGTGAAAACCTTCGTCAACATGGTGCGGGATGCGCTCTATTGCTCCAAGATTTGCTCCTATGCCCAGGGGATGGCGCTGCTCAGCCGTGCCTCCCAGGAGTTTAACTACAGCCTCAATTTGAGCGAAATTGCCCGCATCTGGAAGGGCGGTTGCATCATCCGTGCGGGATTTCTGAACAAGATTAAGGATGCCTTCAAGGAAGACCCCCAGTTGCCCAACCTGTTGCTGGCTCCTGAGTTCAAGCACACTATCCTGGATCGGCAGAATGCCTGGCGGGAAGTGGTGATCGCAGCGGCGAGAAATGGGATTCCGGTGCCGGCGTTTAGCGCCTCGCTGGATTACTTCGACTCCTACCGCAGCGCTGTATTGCCCCAAAACCTGACCCAAGCTCAGCGGGATTACTTTGGTGCCCATACCTACGAGCGGGTCGATCGCCCCCGAGGGGAGTTCTTCCACACCGATTGGGATGCCCCAGAGGTGGTCGTCACGGGCGCACGGAGCTAGAGTCAGTTCCTTAATGGAAATCCCCGGTTGATCCTGGATTGACGAACATTGACGAACGATGACAACTCGGAGCTATCGCCTGGCGGTGTTGCCGGGAGAGGGCATTGGTCCCGAAGTGGTGGCAGCCGCCTTGCAGGTGGTGCAGCGGGTGGGGGAAGTATGCGGCTTTGCGATCGCCCCCCAACCCGCCCTCATTGGTCCTCCCGCCTTTGCCCAAACCGGAGAGTTCTTGCCAGCAGAGACCCTGCGGTGTTGTGAACAATCCGATGGCATTTTGTTTGGGGCGGTGTCGAAGGGAGGCTTGCTGGAACTGCGGCGGCACTTCGACTTATTTACCAACCTGCGTCCCGTGCGTCCTTCGCCCCATTTGCTGCACAAGTCCCCCCTGCGCCCGGAAGTGGTGCAGGGGGCGGATGTGCTGTTTGTGCGAGAGCTTGCCAGCGGAATCTACTTTGGTGAGAGCGGGCGATCGGAAGATGCAGCGGGAGCCTACGGCTTCCACACGATGCGCTATGGGGATGAGGAAATTCGCCGGATTGCCCGCGTGGCGCTGGAACGGGCACAGACCCGTCGCCGCCATCTCACCGTGGCGCACAAAGAGAATGCACTGCCCCATTTGCCCTGGAGTGCTCTGGTGCAGGACGTTGCCGCCGATTTCCCCGAAGTCACCGTCGCACCCATGCTAGTGGACAACCTGGCGATGCAGTTGATTTTGCGCCCCCGCGACTTTGATGTGGTGCTGGCGGGGAACTTATTTGGGGATATTTTGAGCGATCTGGGCGGGGCGATCGCCGGGTCCATTGGAATGCTAGGCTCCGCCAGCCTCAACGCCAGCGGTTTCGGACTCTACGAACCCATCCACGGCACCGCCCCCGACATTGCTGGGAAGGGCATTGCCAACCCGATGGGGACGATCGCCAGTGCTACGCTGATGCTGGAGCAATGGGGCGAAACTGAAGCTGCCAAGCAAATCCAAAAGGCGCAGGAACGGATTTTGGCTCAGGGCTACCGCACCGCCGATTTGTCGCCTACCCCGCCCGAAATTTCTGTAACGACGGATGAGCTTATCCAATTATTTTTCACTGAACTGGAGAAAGGGCATTAAACGGCTACTTTTTCACCAGACTTCTCCAGGTCTTTGAGGAGTTGCGATCGCCGCAGGAGTTGGCAATCGTGGATCAGCTCTTCAGCTTTGTGAAACGTGAAGCGGCGTTTCTCGCCACACTTTTCCCAGGCGGATTGTAGCTCGGCATGGGGATACTTGCCCGCTTCAAAATGCGCCAACATCACCTTCCATCGGCTTTTCAGGTGATGCACTTCCCCCACATACAGGCGATACTCTCCGATCGTGACCACCGCGAAGATTCCTGACTGCATCTTGCTCATGCGAATAGCGACACTTCTGCTTCATCAGATTATTCTCTTTTTACGGAGGTTTTAAGAAAATTTGCAAAAACTTTAAATAAAGAATGTGGATTTCGCTGATAGCTGATACGAGAATTCCACTGGACTTAAGGGATCTGCGGATTAATAAAATCCCAATTTTTGAGAGAGAAGGCTGGCTCTGCCAGCCTTCTCTCTCAAAAATTGGGATTTTATTTTCTTGCAAGTCCCTAACCAAGAACCCCGCCTTGAACAACCACAGAGGCACAGAGGACGCGGAGGGGTTCCTTCGGGCTCTCTGTGCCTCTGTGGTTCAATTTTCAAGCCTCTCACGCCCTACTCAAACTGCTGGGTGTAGTAACGGGCATAGCGTCCGGCATAGTCGAGCAGTTCCTCGTGGGTGCCCGATTCGACAACGCGCCCTTTTTCCAGGACGAGGATGCGATCGGCGCGGCGGACGGTGGCGAGGCGGTGGGCAATGATGAAGACCGTACGATCGCGCATCACCCGCTCCAATGCCTCCTGTACTAGAGCTTCGGACTCCGCATCGAGGGCAGAGGTGGCTTCGTCCAGGATGAGGATGCGGGGGTTGAGCAGGACGGCACGGGCGATCGCCAGCCGCTGCCGCTGTCCCCCTGACAGATTAACCCCCCGTTCGCCCACCCAGGTTTGATAGCCTTCGGGAAATTCGCGGATGAACTGGTCGGCATTGGCGATCCGCGCCGCTTCACGCACTCGCTCCAGGTCGAAGTAGCGTTGACCGAAGGCGATGTTTTGGGCGATCGTGCCGGAGAACAAAATGGTTTCCTGGGGCACCAGTCCGATTTGCTGGCGCAGGCTGGGCAGCGTCACCTCGCGAATGTCGGTGCCATCAATCAGGATGTGCCCAGACTGGGGATCGTAGAACCGCAGCAGCAGGTTGATCAGCGTGGATTTACCCGCCCCCGATGCGCCAACCAGGGCGATCGCCTCCCCCGGAAACGCCAGTAAACTGAGGTCGTGCAACACGGGCTGATCCGGCTGATAGCCAAAGCAGACATTGCGATACTCCACCTTGCCGCTGACGCGACCGAGGGCGATCGCCCCTTTCGCCTGCATGACCGCTGGCTTGACCCGCAGCAGTTCAAAAATGCGATCGACCGATGCCTGCCCCTGCTTGAACTGGTTGTAATTTTCCGTGAGGTGGGCGATGGGGTCAATGAGCATGGCGATCGCCACCACATAGCTGCCAAATTCCTGCCCCGTCAGGTTGCCCTGGCTAATCTGCCAACCGCCCAACAGCAGCAGCAGCAACACACTCAGGGCATAGAGAAAGCCCACCACGGGAAACTGCACCGAGCGAATCCATTCCGCCTGGTACCGCGCTCGGCGGTTGCGCTCTGCCGCCTGGTTGAACCGGGCAATCTCATACTCCTCGGCGGCAAAGGCGCGAATCAGTCGAATACCGCTGAACACCTCCGTCAGCAGTGAGGACAGGTCAGAGATGTGGGTCTGGCTCTGGCGCGACGCCACCAGCATCCGTTCCCCAAACCAGCCAATCAGCCCCGCCATCAACGGCACCAGCACCAGACTCGCCAGGGTCAGTTGCCAGTTGAGGTAGATCATGTAGCCAAAAACGGCGATCAGTTGCAGGATACAGGGGACAAAGTCGTGAAAGACCTTGTTGATCACCTCCCCCACCCGGTCAATGTCTTCCGTGAGACGATAGCTCAGATCCCCGGTCTGGCTGTGCTCGAAGTAGCTGGGGCTGAGGGTGTGCAGGTGGGCATACACATGGTTGCGGAGGTCGAGGGCAATCGCCAGTGCCGCCTTCGCCATCAGCGAGTCCTGCCCATACTGCGCCGACTTTTGCACCAGAAACACCAGCGCAATCACCCCCGCCCATTGCGCCAGGGGCATCACCTCTCCCTGCACCAGCACCGCCAGCAACTTCCCCGCCAACCATGCCAGCAGGGGCCACGCCGCCGTAAAACCCGCCGTGCAACTCAGTGCCAGGGCGATCGTGCGCCAATGGGGTCGCAAAAACGGAAGAAGTTTCCAGTAACTCGCCTGCTCGCTCACGCCAAAATTCCTGCTCACGCTTTGCTAGGCTAGCAGGTTTCTTCCCCTTGGGATGACGTACGAAATGAAACCCGGAATTTTTGATGAGAAGCGCGGCAATGCCGCGCTTCTCATCAAAAATTCCGGGTTCTATTTCGTACGTCATCTTAAATCGGTGGCTCATCCTCAGCGGGTGTATGCTGACGCCGCCACCACAGCCAGCCGATAAAGGTGAGCACCAGCAAACCCAGTGCAATTTTTGAAACTGGCGCGAGGTAGGTTTCGACCCGCTCATACTCCGCTCCCAGCCAATAGCCTGCCAGGGTGAGCAGCGTCGTCCAGATGATCGTACCCAGGGTGGAGTAGATCAAAAAGACCAGCAGATTCATGCGGGCTAAGCCAGCAGGCAGCGAGATTAGCGTCCGCACACCCGGAACCAAGCGGCAGAGGAACACAGCGGTTTTGCCATACTTGTTGAACCAGGCGATCGCCTTCTCCAGATCCCGGCTCGACAACATGAACCACTTGCCATAGCGGTCTGCCCAGTCCATCAACCGCTTTTCCCCGCAATAGACCCCGGCATAGTACCAGGGCAGCGCCCCCAGCACCGTGCCCACAACTCCAGCGGCGATCGCCGGGAAAAACCCCATCTCCCCCCGCGCCACGGTAAACCCCGCCAGCGGCATAATCACCTCCGACGGAATTGGCGGAAACAAATTTTCCATAAACATCAAAAAGGCAATCCCCAAATACCCCAGGGATTCCATAATTCCGGTGATCCATTCCACCATATCGCCCATCCTTTTTGGGTAAAGATTCAGGGGTTTACGCCGCCAAAGGGGTTTCATCCTCTACCGAAGTTTGAGGCAATATCGAAGGAGGCTCCTGCCCCAAGCGAGCAGCATGAATGGCTTGGGTCAAGAATTCCAAAA